>QFCE01000320.1_pt1 | contig 240686 bp, 242 predicted proteins | sample 5346091 | NCBI WGS metagenome assembly QFCE01 (sample SAMN09062252, study PRJNA434731) | Human gut metagenome, whole genome shotgun sequencing project. | isolation source: stool timepoint A chromium assembly | host: Homo sapiens | collected 2015
CCTACATATATCTCATACGAAGGAAAAAGAAAAAACAGTGAAAAATTATAGAAAAATAGATCTTTTTAAGTGGAATTCTCGTCAATTACGAAAAATAATAAACGGAGATTTCAAACATGGTGAATCAAACAACTACCATATAAGAAATCTCCTAGTTTTTAGTTAATCTTCAATTTGGAAAAATTCTTTAGTTTTAAAACTCTATTTTCAGTCTGCACCTTTATTTCTTACTTATTCTTATCAGCTCCTCTTCTTTTCCTATTCAACAAGATACCTCCGAGCAGTAAACCACTTCTTGCTAATAATGCAGCGTATGTTATTGCATTTGTATAATCTCCTGTATCTGTTGAATCTCCCTTGTTTGGTTTTTCAGGTTCTTCCGGTATGATCGGTTTTGTTTCTACCGGTTTTAGCTGTTCAATTGCTTCACTCAATGCATTCTTAGCTTCTTCTACTTCTTTCGCTGTTGCAGCTTCATTACTTAATACTTCCTCTTCATGCTTTATCCCCAATCCGCTTTTATGTGTATAATGCTCTGTTTTAATTATACAAAAGGAACACAGGAAAGTATTAAAAAAATTGGTAAAATTTTAAGATTTTGAAAAAAAGCCGAACCTAATGATTCGACTTTCAGCTTAATTCATGAAATTCTTTATACACTTCATTTTTCGATAATCCCATTTTTTTTGCTACCCGTTTAATTGCGGCATTGGTAGTAAGACCTTCTTGGATATAACGATGAATTTCCTCATAAACAAGCGGTGAGGTTGCATCAACAATCGCTTCTTTTTCCTTTGCTCCCTCAACAACCACAACCATTTCGCCCTTGCACTCGCCTACGATTTCCAAGATTTCGGAAATTGTACCTCGAATCAGCTCCTCATGCTTCTTCGTTAGCTCTCGTGCCAAGCAAATATTTCGATCTTCAAATACCGTTAACATGCTTTTTAACATCTTTTCTATGCGATGGGGTGCTTCATAAAACACCATGGTAAACGGATAATCCGCAAGAGCTTGCAACTCCTTTACACGTTCCTTTTCTTGTGCTTTTAAAAATCCGTAAAATAAGAAATGCTGCGTATCCAAGCCACTTGCAACAAGCGCTGCCAGCATGGCATTGCTGCCGCTGATAGGAATTACGGGATACCCCTTTTCAATGATCTTCTGCACTGCTACATAGCCCGGATCGGAAACAAGCGGATAACCGGCATCACTAACCAATGCTACGCTATGACCCTTATCCAATAAATCAAGCAAGCCATCGGCACTTGTTTCCTCATTGTATTTATGATGCGCAATCAAACGTGTATGAATATCAAAATGAGCACATAGACGCATCGTATTACGGGTATCTTCTGCCGCAATAACATCGACACTTTTCAACACCTCAATAGCTCTTGGAGTCATTTCGGATAAATTGCCAATCGGTGTTGCGACAATATACAAAGCAGCACCTTCTTTTTCAAAGCTTTTTTGACGTATCATAACAATCTCCTAACGATTGGAAAAATCAATATCCGGCCACAACTCCTTAAAATCTAAGAATTGGACATCTTCCTTATTTTCGATTTTTACCTGCTGCAACAAGACATTCATACTTGTAATACGATAGCGCTGTCCCTTATATTCCACCTGTGAATTCAGCTTCGGCAAGCCTTCACGCAGCTTTTTGTATTGACTATCCTCATAGCGTAAACAACACATCAGCTTACCGCACTGTCCGCTTAGCTTTTGGATATTTAATGCCAATAACTGATTTTTTGCCATATTGATGGAAATAACCTCAAAATCATTCAAGAAGCGTGAACAGCAGGTTTCCATACCACAACTGCCTAATCCACCGATAATCTTTGATTTATTCCTAGGTCCAATTTGACGCAATTCAATACGGCATTTGAAAATACTAGCCAACTCTTTTAACAATTCACGAAAATCCACACGTTCATCTGCCACATAAACAAAAATAATTTTACTGCAATCCAGCGTATATTCCGCTTCGATCAAATTCATATCCAAATGTAGCTTTTGAATACATTCACGACAAATTTCCATTGCCTTCTTTGCTTTTTCTTCGTTTTCCTTAACCTGCTTCAGATCCTTTTCCGTAGCCTTGCGAAGAATCGGTTTAATTTCCATGCCATTAGAAAAAAATGCTTCGCTTTCCTTCACAATTTCTCCCATTTCTAAACCACGTATTGTTTCTACAATAACCTTATCGCCTACCTTATAGGTATTGACATCACAGCCAAAGGTATAAACCTTTTTCGATTCCGAAAACGATACATAGGCTACATAACGATAGCTTTGTGCAGACTTACTGTCTTCTTTACGCTCTTTTGGCGTATGCTGTTTTTGATGAGCATTGGTTTTATGGGGTTTATGTTCGTAGCTCATTTCGTCACCTCTTTCATTTTATATAACATTTGATCTGCCAACAACTGAATATTTACCGAACGAAGCAGCTTATCCTTCGTATCCATAAAAATCTGTGCTAGCTTGCGATAATCGTAATTTTTATCTGCTATACTTGTAAGCTGTTTTTGATACCAGCTATCCTGCGTAATCGCACTTCCCTTAAAGGCATCTTTCATTAAAATATTAAGCATATCCACTACATAACCAAAGGCTTGCTTTCCATATTTTTTCTGTTTGCTTGGAAAGCCCTCCAACTGTAAAAACAACAAAGCTTCATGCGGTGATACCAAATAGCGCTCCACCACCCCTTGAAAGACAAAGCGCGCGTGCTGATAATCCTCCGTTTCGCTGGCAGCAACGATCGCATCTTTTTGACGAATCCAACGACTTAATAAATACGCATCTAAATCATCAATCTCCGCCTTTGCCTCGTTGTAACAGACATCACTTCCCAAGGCAATAAAAGGAATGATCTGACAACGTGATACAATCGTAGGCAGCACACGATCCAACGCCTCCACAAGTAAAATCGCAATCATATCACTATTTGGCTCCTCTAAGAACTTTAACAATGAGTTCAGTGCATCAACCGTAGCATTTTCGGCATGATCCAAAATATAAATCTTTTTTCCCTTGCCTTCCAATCCCGTTTTACTAAAAGCGGATTGCAGTTTCATAATATCCTCTTTTTTGATTGCTTTGGTACTGCCATCTAAATAGATCATATCGCTGTATTCATTATGCAGCACTCTTTGACAGATCGCACAGCTTTCACAGGCAAAGCCTTCCGCATCGCACAAAATACTTTGTGCCAATAAATATGCCGCTTCCTTTTTCCCTGTTCCACTTGGCCCATTAAACATATACGCATGTGCCAAGCGATCCTGACACAAAGCATTTTCAAGCGTTTGATAAGCGATAGGCTGCTGCTTGCGTAAGCGTTCCTTAAACATAAGGCTGAACAATCTCCTCTAAGACTTTCAAGGTATCTGCCAATACCTTTTCAACCTCTTGATCCGCATTAACAATATGCATTCGTTTCGCAAATTTCTCACGTACGATGGCATAGCCCTTTGCGACCGCTTGATGAAAGTCCATGCTTTCTTGATCCATACGATCCAAATTACCACGTGATGCCACACGTGCTAAGCCAACCTCCAAACTCACATCTAAATAAATCGTTGCGTCCGGCATACAACCTTCAATCGCAAATTCATTGATACCATACACTTCATCGACACCAATACCACGTGCAACTCCCTGATAAGCCAAAGAGCTGTCCAAGAAGCGATCGCATAACACGATCTGCTTTTTCTCTAATGCCGGAAGCACCTTTTCAACTAAATGCTGCCGACGACTGGCAGCGTACAACAACGCCTCACAACGTCCGTCCATCGCTGTATTTGCCGGATCTAAAATGATATGACGAATCCGCTCCGCAATATCAATGCCACCCGGCTCTCTTGTATAAATCACCGGATATCCAGCCGCTTTCAAGCTTTCGTATGCCAACATGGAAATGGTTGTCTTGCCACTTCCATCATTGCCTTCAAATGTAATGAATAGTCCCTTTTTCATTCTGAGCACCTCAAATTTCGCAATACTTTGCTTTATTATTGTACCATAATTTCAAGCTTATTACGCTTTTTTAAATTCGAAGAGCGACAATTTTTAGGAATTTTACGCATAAAAATAATGCATCGAAAAAAAAATAGTGCTATCATAAAAAAGTATATATACATAAAGGAGGATTTCCAATGATTAGAGTCGGAATTATGGGATATGGTAATTTAGGACGAGGAGTTGAATGTGCCTTGTCAAAAACAAAAGATATGGAGCTGGTCGGAATTTTCTCACGTCGAGATCCCGCAAGCATCACACCACACGATGCCAACACACCGGTTTATACGATGGAAGCTGCTATCGAGATGAAGGATCGCATTGATGTTATGATTTTATGTGGAGGAAGTGCCAAAGATCTTCCTGAGCAAACAAAGGAATTTGCGAAATATTTCAATGTTGTGGATAGCTTTGATACACATGCAAAAATTCCTGAGCATTTTGCAAACGTCGATAACAGCGCGAAAGCAAACAATAAAATTGCGGTAATTTCAGCAGGTTGGGATCCTGGCATGTTTTCCTTGAATCGTCTATATGCCAGTGCTATCTTAACGTCCGGAAATTCCTATACCTTCTGGGGCAAGGGAGTTTCACAGGGACATTCCGATGCGGTGCGTCGCATTGAAGGGGTAAAGAATGCTAAACAATACACCATTCCGGTAGAAAAAGCCTTAGAGGCTGTACGATCAGGGGCAAATCCGAAGCTGACTACACGTGAAAAACATACACGTGAGGTATTTGTTGTTGCACAAGATGGTGCAGATCAAGAGGAAATCAAGCGTCAAATCGTTACGATGCCAAACTACTTTGATGAATATGATACAACCGTACATTTCATTGATGAAGAAACCTTCTTAAAGGAACATAGCGGCATTCCTCATGGTGGCTTTGTTATTCATAGCGGCACAACCGGTTGGGAAGATGAGCATAAGCATGTCATAGAATATCGTTTACAATTAGATTCCAATCCGGAATTTACATCTAGTGTTTTAGTCGCTTATGCACGTGCTGCCTATCGTATGAATCAAGAGGGCATGTCCGGTGCTAAGACCGTTTTTGATATTGCACCTAGCTACCTTCACCCACTCTCTAGTGAAGAACTTAGAAAGCAGATGCTGTAAGGAGCTTTTATGAATATTGAAAAGACAAAGCAAATTCTTCAAGAGCTGCCTTCTCATGTAGAGTTGATTGCTGTTAGTAAAACACGTACAAAAGAGGAAGTTGACGAAGCCTATCGTTTAGGCTGTCGTACTTTCGGAGAAAATAAGGTACAAGAGCTGGTCGCAAAATACGATCCTAAATATACTTGGCATTTGATTGGACACTTACAGAGGAATAAAGTCAAAGATGCAGTGAAATATGCCGATATGATTGAAAGCTTAGACTCTATGCGTCTGGCACAGGAAATTGAAAAGCAATGCGCAAAAATTGATAAGGTCATGCCCGTACTTGTGGAAGTAAACATTTCACAAGAGGAAAACAAAACCGGAATCGCTTATGAGGAGTGCATCAATTTTATAAAGGAGTGCCAACAATTCCCTCATTTGGATATCCAAGGGTTAATGTGTGTAGGTCCGCTTACAGATAATCAAGCCGACATAGAAGCTTGTTTTGAAAGTATGCACACCTTATTTCAAGAGGCACAAGAAGCCTTCGGACCATCTATTCACATTCTTTCCATGGGTATGAGTGATGATTATGAGCTTGCGATCAAGCATGGATCCACCATGGTACGTTTAGGAACGATCTTGTTTGGTAAACGTGATTATACGATATAGAAAAAAGCCCGATCGGGCTTTTCTTATGCTTTCTCATTTTGTAATAAACATTTTGATACCTATTACTTCATAGCTTGTTGTAACTCTTCCCAAGTATTGCAGGTAAGAAGCTGATTGGATAATTCGTATAGCTGAGATAGGCTTAAAGTGGATAGCCATTCCTTTGCATCAATAGCGAATTTCTGTTTGATTTGTAGGGATAATAAATCTACGACACCCTTCTTCTTGCCTTCATCATAGCTATCCAACAGGTTGTTCTTCTCTCTCCACTCTGCCATCTGCCTTGACATTGCCAGCGACCACAGCCCTTCATCATCTTTGAATTTCTCATGCTTCTCCATTAGCTTTCTCACCAGCCTTTCCTTTGTCTTTAGTATAGCATGATTCGCATTGTTTTTAAATAAGTAGCACACCTGTTCAAAATCATTCATTGCTTCCATTCCCTTTTCCTTCGCTATTTCATCAATCATCGGCAGTTGAATATAGATTCTATGTAATAATGGCTCTTTGCTTTCTGCCTCTCCATATGGATCTCGCATAATATAGCGATTGATCAATCGTTTCTCATTTTGCGGACATGCATTTACAAAGATGATCTGATAAATCGGTTGCAGTTGACGATAGTTCTCTCCCTCTACGAGCTGTTTGCTAAGCATGTTTGCTCCATAGTATTCAAATCGTTTCCATTCCGATGCCTGTAAGAAGGTAGTTTGCATTTCAAAGTCATATTCATGACCTTGCTCGTCCTTGACATGAATATCCAAGATGCTTTGCTTTTGCGCAAGCAGTGTTGGATCAAGATTGGGATTCAAAACGATGCTTTCTTTTGGGTGAATACCGGTAACACGTTCAATGATGGTGTTACGGATATACGTGGAATCCTCATCTTCACTTCCAAGAGCATATTTAAAGAAAAAGTCGTTGCAGTAATTCACTTCATTACTGCATGTTGTATTGGTAAGCATATCGATCCTCTCCTTTCGCTGAAATATACCTACATATATCTCATACGAAGGAAAAAGAAGAATCGGTGGAAAAACATAAAAAAAGGAATACTTTTGCTTCCAAAGTACCCCTCTATTCATTATTTGTTTGTTCCAAAAGCTTTTTTACCACATAAGCCGCAATCGCAAGTCCGGCTGCACTTGGTACAAACGGAGAGCTTGCCGGTGGCATTTTTTGTTTTCGTGTTTTTCCTGCTTCATCAATTATCCTATTTTGTGTAATAGGGTGCTCAGAAGAATAAACAACCGGAATTTTTCCGCGAATATGATGTTTGCGTACCATATTCCGCATGATTTTCGCAACCGGATCATAGCTTGTTTTCATAAGCTCGGTAATTTCAATCTTTGTCGGATCCATACGATTTGCCATTCCCATACTGGAAATAAACGGAAGCTTATTTCCTAGGCAATAGCGAATTATGCCAAGCTTCGACGTCATCGTATCAATCGCATCAACCACAAAATCAATCGGTTCACAAAATAATGCTTCATTTTGCGTTTCATCATAGAAAAGATCCTTACAGATAACCTCACAATCCTTGCGATAGCTTTCAATGCGTTCCTTCATTGCCTGTGTCTTGGAGGCATCTAGCGTATGAAAGGTCGCATGAAGCTGTCGATTTAAATTGCTCGGCGCAATCGTATCGCCATCTACAAGAATAAGCTTACCGATACCACTGCGTGCCAATGCTTCGGCAGTATAAGAACCAACGCCTCCTACTCCGATAATCATCACGCAGGAATGCTTTAACTTTTCGATTCCTTCCTTTTGAATCAAAAGCTCCATACGCTGTAATGCTTCTTCCATTATCCTAACCATTCCTTTACATCTTGAAGGATTGCTTCCACAGCATTTTGATCCTCTACATCATACCAATGTACCTGCATTTGATTTTTAAACCAGGTATATTGACGCTTCGCAAAATTGCGGGAATTTTTCTTAATTTGTTCGACGCACTCTTCAATACCGGCATTGCCGATAAAGTGCTCCTTCCATTCCTTATATCCGATTCCCTGAAAGCTTTGCAGCTCCCAAATATGTTCTCTCTTTCTTACAAGGTCTTGTATTTCTTCATACAGTCCTTCCTCCATCATCATATCCACTCGCTGATTGATGCGTTCATATAAACGCTCACGATCCATCGTTAAACCGATAATATAGGCATCATAGATCGGTTGGTGTTGCTGTGTTTCGATAATGGAGCTTTTTTTCTTTCCCGCATGTGCCATAGACAATGCACGTATTAGACGCTGACGATTGTTTGGGTGTAAATTATCGCAAGCCTTTGGATCGACCGTCTTTAATAAGCACCATAATTCATCATTGCTGCGAGCTTGCAGAAAATGAAGAAAACTAAGATCCTCTTCTTGATCAAGAAATTCATAATCATATAGCGTTGATTTAATATATAGACCGGTTCCACCACAGATGATCGGTAAATGCTTACGTTCACAAATCTCCTTTATATACTTGCGTGATCGCTCTTGAAATATCTTTACATTGTATTCTTCATCAAAATGAAATTCATCTACCAAATAGTGTGGAATAGCTTGTTTTTCGCTTTCCTTGATTTTGGCAGTACCGATGCTCATTTCACGATATACCTGCATGGAATCTCCGCTGATGATTTCACCACTGTATGCCTTCGCCAATTCAATGCTTAAGCTTGTTTTTCCAACTCCGGTTGGTCCTACGATTACAAGTACCTTTTCCATACTTACCCCCGTTCAAAGTCATGAATCAAGTCCTTATCCTCATAACAGATCAGTGTCGGTCTGCCATGTGGACAATGGAAGGGTTGTTCACACTTTCCTAAATCTAAAATAACCTGTTTCATTTCCTCCATAGTTAAGGAGCGATGAAAACGAATCGAGCTATGGCATGCCATTGTTGCGATCGTATGCTTTCTTAGCTTGTCCAAGCTGATTTCATCGTCCTTTTGCCAAAGGTCGATCATATCCTGTAAAAAGGCTTCTTCCTTTGTATCCTTTAGCCAAATAGGAAGCTCTCGACATAACAATGTCGTATTTCCGAATACCTCAAAATGAATGCCTACCTGTTCCAACAGCGCATTCAAATCATCAATACGTGAAACGGCGGATATTGTTGTTTCAACTGTAATCGGAATCAAAAGCGGCTGTGTATCCTTCACTCCGCTTAGGATTTGTTTTTGAATCATCTCATAATGATAGCGCTCCTGTGCCGCATGTTGGTCGATGATATACAAGCCCTTTTCGCCTTCCGCCAAAATATAGGAATTATGAAATTGTCCGATAACATGCAGCTGTGGAAGGCTTGGGTTTATACTTTCCGAAGCAGGTTCTTGTTCTGCTTTCATGACGACCTCTTGAATAGGCACAATGTCCTTAAACAATGTTTCGGCTTGCTTGGTGGTAGAAACTTCTTCTATCACTTGATCCTTGATAGGTGCTTGTGTATCACTTGATTGACTTTCGCTAAGCTCCTGTTTCTTATCGACACTTTCTTGTTTTTCCGCTTCCACAGGTGCTTCTTGGGGTTCAACCTTATCAACTTGTACCTTGCTTTCTTCTGTTATCGTTTGTTTTGGCTTTCCATTATAATGAACAAAGCTGTCGTTTACCTCTGTATGCAACTTTTTAACCTCTTGATCGCGTGGATAGGTAAATTGAAGTTCTTGTATTTCTATCTTCTCTTTTTTGTTTTCCTTACGAGCTTGGATATTGGGTACCTCCATATCCTGCATTAACGCCGCTTTTATGGTTTGATACAGCAGCTTTTCCAATTGTTTTTCTTTTGATAAGCGGATTTCCCATTTCGATGGGTGCACATTTACATCGACAAGCTGTGCGTCCATTTCCATATTGATAACGGCAATCGGATAGCGATCCTTTGGCATATAGGGTGCATACGCGTCCATAACTGCCTTTTGCAAATGATAATTGCGGATCATACGCCCGTTGATATATAAAAGCACATAGTATTTGGTAGCTCTTTGAAACTGCGGCTGTAAAGCATACCCACGAATGGTATAATCCAAGTCCTGTCCATGCAGCTCAATGGCTGTTTTGGCGCCATCACGTCCGTATATCTGCATCAATACCTCTCTTAAGTTTCCATTTCCCTTTGTTTTGAAAACAGAGCGTCCATCATGCGATAGTTCAAAGCCGATATTGGGGTGAGAAATAGCAAATTTCTGTACGACATCGGAGATCAAAGAAAACTCATATTGCGGGCTTTTTAAATGCTTAAAGCGTGCCGGTGTTTTTTGAAATAAATTTCTGACCTCCAGCATCGTTCCCTTCGGTGTTCCACATGGACGAGCACTTTTTAGCGTACCGTAATAAATGATAACTTCACTGCTATCTATACCATCATTCGTACGCAGTGTTACCTGTGAAACAGAGGCGATCGAAGGCAGTGCCTCTCCGCGAAATCCCATGGTGGAAATTTTCCAAAGATCGTCAACCGCTTGAATCTTACTTGTCGCATGGCGTTCAAAAGCAAGGGTTGCATCTTGTGCGTCCATACCACACCCATCATCAATAATGGTAATGCAGTCAATGCCGCCTTGCAGAATTTGAATTTCAATATGCTTTGCCTTTGCGTCAATGCTGTTTTCTACCAGTTCCTTGACAATACCGCTTGGTCTTTCCACGACCTCACCGGCCGCAATCATATTGGATAAATGCTCATCAAGCTGATGAATGCGTGCCATTACGGACACCTCCCTTATTTATCTGTATGTAATTTAGCTTTTATTTCATATAAGCACTGCATAGCTTCCATCGGTGTCATTTTATTGATATCCACTGCTTCGATGCGTTCAATAACTGCTTTATGCAATGGATTTTCCGTTTGGATAATCTGTGGTGCTTGAATATTTGCCACACCTTGATCCTGTTGCTCTAACTGTTCTAATAATTGATTGGCTCTTTCTAATACTGAATCCGGTAAATGCGCTAAGCGAGCCACATTGATACCATAGGATTTATCTGCTTTCCCATCGCTGATACGATAAAGGAAGGTTATGTGATCATCTTCCTCATGCACATCAACATGCACATTGCGAATGCTTTGGTTATGAACCGCCATATCGGTTAGCTCATGATAATGCGTTGAGAACAAGGTTTTGGCATGAATATGATTGGTGATATATTCGATCATGGCTTGTGCCAATGCCATACCATCGTAAGTAGAAGTACCACGCCCGATTTCATCGAATAAAATCAAAGAATTGGCAGTTGCATTTTGCAATGCGTTGTTTGCCTCGATCATTTCTACCATGAAGGTCGATTGTCCGGACATAATGTCATCACTTGCGCCGATACGGGTAAAGATCTGATCGAAGATTGGCATATCAACTTTGGCAGCCGGTACAAAGCAGCCGATCTGTGCCATAACAACAATCAATGCCGTTTGTCGCATATAGGTTGATTTACCGCCCATGTTCGGACCGGTAATCATTAAGATATCATGTTCCTCGCTCATATCCAAATTGTTAGATACATAGCGTGTTTGTTTCATACTGCGATCCAAGATCGGGTGGCGTGCTTCCTCCATAAAAATCGCATGCTCACTATGAAAGTGCGGTCTTGTATAACCGTTTTCGCTTGATATTTCAGAAAGAGCATACAATGCGTCAATCGTTGCCAGTGCTTTGGCAACATCGTGAAGTTTTGGCAGATAAACACAAATATCGCTTAAGAGTGCATGGAACAATTCCTGTTCCAAACGAATGCTTCTTTCCTGTGCATGCACAATGGCATCTTCTTTTTCTTTCAATTCCTGCGTTACAAAGCGTTCCGCATTCGCCAGCGTTTGCTTACGAATATAGCCAAATTCTTCTTTAATCTGATCCAGATTGGCTTTGGTAACCTCGATATAATAACCAAACACCCGATTATATCCGATTTTTAAGGATTTCACACCGGTTCTTTCACGTTCTTTATTTTCTAACTCCAAGATCCAATTCTTTCCGCTTTTTCCGATGCGGCGAACCTCATCAAGCTCCGCATGGTAGCCTTCCACAAACACTCCACCGTCTTTTAAGCTAAGGGGCGGTTCTTCTACAATGGCATCTTTGATTTTGTCATAAAGTGCGATACAAGGATCAATGCTTTGAAATTCCTCATACGCACTGCAATCCTTAAAGATTTCAAAAATTGCCGGTGTATGCTCCAAAGTTTTGATCAAACGTACGATATCTCTTGGATTGGCACTGCCATACGCAACTCTGGCACTTAAGCGTTCCATATCATAGACATAGCTTAAATGTTCTCTTAATTCATCTTTCGTAATGAAATTATCATTTAAAAACTCAATGGCATCTAAACGCTTATTGATAGCTTTGACATCTAATAGCGGATATTCAATCCATTTTCGTAGGGTTCTTGAACCCATAGAGCTTTTGCATTTATCCAAAAAGCTCCAGAGTGTAGTGCTGTTGGCATTGTTGCGAATACTTTGTGTCAGTTCTAGGTTTTGCTTGGTCGCAAAGTCCATTTGCATATAGTCATGCTCATAGACAAATTCCACATGGTTTAAATGTGCCATACTGCGCTTTTGGGTATCATCTAAATAATTGGTTAAAATACCAAAGGCTTGATGAATGCGTGTATCCTCGATATCACTTAATAAATGCATATAGGCAGGCTTGATTTCGCTGTTTTTCTGATAAGACAGTGTTACCTGTGGCATATCCTCCAGCATCTTTAACATCTTTTTATCAAAACCATCGCTTACCACCACCTCACGAACATTGTTGCCCATAATGACCTTTTGAATTGCCATGACCTGCTTATCAATCAGCTGTGCACGCATTTCTCCGGTAGTCATTTCACATAAAACGACCGCCAAGCCGAATTGATAGTCATGCAAAGCAGCAATGTAAACCGTATTTTTTTCATCGCTGACTTCGTCCATGATCGTTCCCGGAGTTACGATTTTGATGACATCACGCTTTACCAATCCTTTTGCGCTGCTTACATCTTCCAGCTGTTCTACAATAGCAACCTTATAGCCCTTTTGGATCAAACGCTGAATATAGCCATTGGCAGCATGATGCGGAATCCCACACATCGGTACTTTTTCCTCAACACCGGCATTTCTGCCTGTTAATACCAAGTCCAATTCATTGGAAGCTGTCTTGGCGTCCTCAAAAAACATCTCATAGAAATCACCTAAACGGTAAAAAATAATCGCGTCCTTGTTGCGTTCCTTTACCTCTAAGTAGTGCTTCATCATCGGGGTATATCCGCTTGCCTTTGCCATCTTATCAACTCCTATTTCGTAACCTATATTATAACAAATTTTTATCTTTGATTGTAAGAAATTTCAATGCTTTTTTCCGCTTTTCCCTTGTAAATTAGATAGGTTATATCGGTTAAAATTACTTTTCTTGGCTCTTGTGCAAAATTCCTATTGGCGATATTTTCTGCGATTGCATCTGTCTTTAGTGCTTTTGCCATTCGTCTATATGGATTGACTTTGCGAATCGGGCAAAAGAGTCCAAACTTCTTCATTAGTCATCTTATCTTCTTCACATTCATTTGAATCCCTTTATGTAGAGATACATTGAATACTTCTTGCCACTTTCTTGTAACCATGGTGTTTATATGTTTCTAAAATCAAATCAAAATCTTTCTGATTTTCCTAAATACTATTTTTTGACTGTTGAAAAAGAGAAATATTAAGAGGCATTTTTAATTTCTTTTTCAAGATTCTTAGTTCTTGTTTTTATGATTGTAACAACTCTTTTAAGCCATTCAGAATATAAGTTTATACATTCTTCTTTTGAATATTTATAATAATTATATTATCTAGAAATTTCTCTGTTGATGAAAAATCCCAATATTGATGAGAATAGTTTTCTTTCCCAGTAAACTAAAAGTGAATTTGCCACTATAAAACATTAATTTATCATACGAGAACACCGCTATAAATATTTGATAAAATTGATGAAATTGCTTCACAAGTCATTTCAAACGAAATGTCTTTTACATAATCATAATCTTTAGAATATTTAACCCAAATATCGTGAAGTCGCTTATTATTTTTGATAGTATCTAATATATCTTCATATTTATTTAATATATGTGTACCTCTTCTTTTAATTATTGTTTTTTCTAAAGCTTCTCTTAATGTAGAAAAATTAATATCACTTTTATGAAGAAAGTATAAAATATAAATATCGTAATAATCTCTAGGTCGAGTATTAGCAATACTTCTTGAAAGAACAGTTTCTATTTTTTCTGCAAGAATTGTTTCTAAGTTATATGCTAATACATGAATTATTTTATCTTCGAATACAGAATTATGATGATATTTTATTTCTTTAGGTGTTATTACATCTCCAGTGGTTACATCAACTGTTAATGGAACGCTAATAGGGGAATAGTTAGCTTTTACTGAAACTCTAATTCCTGGATAATCATCTGTTTCTCTAATGTCAGTTACATTTAAAAATTCAAATGTAATATCGTCATCAATTTCAATATTACAAATTTCTTTGAATATATCTGTGATTGATTCATGTGTTAAGGTAAAACCTTTAATTGTGGTATCTAAATCCATAGTCGCTCTAGAACTTAATCCTACGATTGAAGAAATAAGAAAGCCCCCCTTTGAAAATGAAATTATCATGATATTTAGATAATGAAATTCTTTCTAATAATCTTTCTAACATGTAATTTTGCATTACAAGTTGAGGAGAAATATTCTTTTCTTTTGCCGTTTTCTTTATTATGGATTTAAATTGCATTGCATTTTTTGTAATCATAGAAGTACCTCCATATAACGTAATATTTTATCTTTAACCTTTAATTGTTCTGCATATTGCATAAGTAGATTAATGTTTTTTTCTTTTGAAATCGCATATTTTTTCATTGCTGCATTTATAATCTGAATATCGCTACCTTTACCTCTTAAAATATCGCAAAGGGTTCTTTCTAAATTATAGATACGAATAGTGTTATTACTAGGCGATTGTATTTCAATAATACCTAAATCACAATTATCGGGAATAACTCGCACTACTTTAATATTTTCTTGTTTAATGGAGGGACTATTATATCCTTTAGGAAAGGTCATTGTATAAATACTAGGTGTACGATCAGAATAGCCTAATAAGTATAAGGCAGTATCATGAGAATAGATACCTTTCCTATATTTTTTCTGTAATGAGAAAAAATCATCTTCCCAAGCACTATTAATGGTATATAATCCACGACCAAATCTTGTTAGTTCCCCATTTTTAATAAACTTATTTAATGTGTTTCTTGTAATGTTTTCTTCGAAAACTTCTTGTGTACTGATAATTCCACTAGTGGATTTACTTATTAAATTTTTCATTCTATTCATAATCATCACCAATTTTCACACATTATATTTTATCAAAATAATGTGTGAAAAGCAATATTATTAGCTTTCGCTTAATGTAATGAGTCAACAAATATACTGAAAGTTACAAAATCGGCTAACTAATTAGAACACAAAGGTATTTTTATAGTATTAATAATACTTATCTTTCGAATTTTTACTTAATCTTTTGACGATGTAAATAATCATTTATTATCGTACGACTTTATCCATTATAACATGGTCAAATATTACTTACATAATCCATGCTGCTTGCATATCTTTTTAATTCTAGCACAGAAAGCATAAATCAAGTTTTCTTACAATTTCATTTCATTTATGATATCCTATTCTTTACGTGATATAATAATTACGACTTGAAGGAGAAAACGCATGAAGAATTACTTATCGAAAAGCAAAAGTCCAAATCATATTGACATGTTGCTGGCGCTTTATTTGGTGTTAATGGCTGTGGTAAGCTTAATTTCCATTTACTCCAGTTTTGGTTTGATTGGAGAAGCGGCAGGTATGCAAAATCTAATCAAGCAGGCAGGCTTTTATGTTCTTGGCTTTCTTGTGATTGCCATTCTCATCTATATCGGAAATGACGGTATCTTAGAGCTTGCCAAGCTTGCCTATTGGATTCTTATGGGCTGCTTGGTGTTGTTGGTCATTGGGCATCTTTATTATAAATTTACCGGAAATGAACGCTTCCTATATTTGATTACTACGGTAAACGGTGCTACCTCATGGTTTAATTTTCCGGTTATCGGTTCGTTTCAGCCAAGTGAGTATATGAAAATCGTACTTATTATTTTAACAGCCGGTATCATTGATGAGCATAATCAAAACAATCCAACTGAATCGTATGAAATGGACTTCTCTTTATTTATGGAAGTAGCAAAATGGGCACTTCCACCGGTTGTCCTGATTTTATTACAACCGGATACCGGTGTTGTGTTAATTATCGGTATTTCCTTATTGGCAATGGTTATCTGTTCCGGTATCAAACGAGAATGGCTCATTGTATTAGGTTCCATTCTTGTAATTGGTCTTATTTTATTTTTCTATATGTATTTCTTTCAATTTGATTTGTTAAATAAGCTGATCGGAGGGACAAACGGGTATCGCTTACAGCGTATCACAACTTGGTTAAATCCGGAAAGCGATATTAGCAATGCCGGTATGCAGACCTACACTGCCTTGATGGTAATCGGTTCTGCCGGACTTAGCGGTTATGGTATGGGAGCGAACCTTGTATTTATCCCAGAGGCACATACCGACTTCATTTTTGCGGTCATCGGACAAAGCTGGGGCTTTATCGGTTGTGTTGCGATATTGGCTTTATGCTTAGCCTTGGATATCCATTTATGTCGAATCGCAACCAAATCGCATAATATGTTTGAAAAATATTTTATTTGCGGTATTCTCGGTTTACTGCTTTATCAACAATTCCAAAATATCGGTATGATCATAGGCTTATTACCGGTTACCGGTATTACACTCCCATTGATTTCCTACGGTGGAAGCTCTATTTTATCCTACTTGGCTGCTTTTGGAATCATCATGAATGCCAGTATTCGAAACAATACCAATGAGTTTATATAGTATAGATAGTAAAGAAAAGCAGCGGATTAAACTGCTTTTCTTTATAGCGTTTTATTATAATCTTAACACTTATAATACTGCAAAAAAATAGAGATAAACATACCTAAATAGGATTTGCTTATCTCTTTTATTATACAAAAGACAGCCGACTTTTCAATCGACTGCCTTTTATGCACGATTCTTCAAAGTGCTATGCAGCACTTAAGCCTTTTAATCTTTTAAGGCTTTCTTTTTCTTAATTACAGCTAAGATAGCCGCACCGAATCCACTTAGCGCTAACATTGAAGCATATAGTCCTGCGTTTGTGCTATCTCCTGTTCCAACATCGCCCGGCTGTGTTTGTCCCGGTTTTGTAGGATTGTTGTTTCCATTTCCAGGTTCTTCGTCAATACCAGGAACTTCTGCTTTTTCCAATGATGAAATTGCAGATTCCAATGTTAAAATTGCTGATTTGATTTCGTCTAATGTTGCATATTCATCATCATATACAACGTTTGCATTGTTTAAGGCATCTTTCAGCTTTTTCCATGATGCTTCCGTATAATCTGCTTGATTATATGATTTAGCCTGATTGATTAATGAAGCTAAGCTTTCTTTTGAATATATAGCAACCAAATCAGACTGTGCATTCAATAAGCGTAAATAAGCTTCTTCCAATTCCGCTTCGCTTACCTCGGATTTTGCCAATACTTCTTTTGCCAAATCCAATGCTTCTTTAAAGTTAGCCCATGAAGCACTTGTATAGTCTTCCTCTAACAATGCCTCTGATTGTTCAACCAACTCTTTTAATGCGGACGTGTCAACTTTTAATACCAAACGAACCATTGCATCAATCAATTCACGTTTTGCAATTTCCGCAGCATTGGCATTAATTTCTGTTTGCTTCAACAATTCCTTGGCATTGTTCAGTTTTTCCTGCAATACAGCATAAGAAGCTGCTGTATATTTATCTGCCTGAACCTTTTGCGCATCTTCAATAACCGCTTCTAATCCGGCTGTATCCGGAACAGCTCTTGCATTATGCAATTTAATTTCGGCAGCGGAACCGTTGTTTCCTACTGCTTCAATGTATTTCAATGAAACATAACGTGTCTTAATTTCATCGAACTCAATAACCTTCTCTGTACTGTCGTTTTTCAGTGTTCCCGCTTTGATCTTTGTCCAGCCGGTTGCCTCACTTACTTCCGTACCTGTCGGTTCTGTGTTTCGAACATAGATTTCGTATTTCGTTACATTTCCGTTGCTTCCGCTTTGACGAGGAACATACGTTAATCCATTGATGAATTTTTCTTCCTGCATATCAAGTGTGATCCAATGAGGCATATCGGTAATTGTCCAATCGGTATGCCACATAGTAGAAGTATCTCCGTCTAATACTTTATCCGGTGAGCTTCCGTCCTTTTGATATGATGATGCAGTTGCTTTCATGGTAGATGAATCAATGTAATTTACATTCACCTGTGCCTTTAATTCCAAGTTCGCAATTGCTCTTGCCAACTGAGTAGCATAGCCATCAACAGTAGATTGCATGCTTACCGGTAAATCTCTTCTGATACCGGCTACAACAATTTCCAGTTCTTTTCTGCTTTCTTCGGTATAGATTTCCAAATACTCCTCATTGATAAGTGCTAAGTATTCATCAACTCTTGTGTAATCAGCCTTTTTATACTCGGTTGCAGAAATCTCTTTTTGTATCTTTTGTGTTAATGTATTGATTTCTTCCTGTGTTGGATTGTATTTTGCCAATACTTTTTCTGCTTCTTTTAATAGATCAGCGAATGCATCATTTTCTTTCAACAATTGATTTGCCGTAATACATGCATAATCCAATTCCATCGTTGAAGCAAATGTAGCATCTGTTCCGACTCTGATATCATCTACATAACCAACAAAGGCATTTGTTTTACTTCCGATTGTTGTAATTGGAAGCATAGTAGTTGCATGCAATGGTTTATAATTTCCGGTTAAGTCAGCCAATTCATTAGAAGTCTTATCTTCTTTTGGATTGATAGAATCAACAAGCTTACCATTTACATATAAATCTGTGCGATCCTTCGTATTTTTGAATTCCAATTCTACCCATTCATCAAGTGGCAATTCATAATTGAAAGAATAGTCATAGTTTTCTCTTGAGAAACCTACTTTTCCGGTATTCTTCTGTACTGCCTTGATGCTTCCATATTCAGATTCAAACAATACTTGTTCGTTTGTACTTGTAGAAGTACGTTTTACTTTTACTCTTAGATCATTTCCAAGACCTGCGGTTTTTTCATTTGTAAGAACATAGCTTTCGCTTCCGTTTAACTTCAATGCTTCTTTTCCATCAACAGTTTCTTTTGTTGCATTCTTTGCTTTACTTACATCATTGAATGTTTCATGTAAGATAACACCATCTTTATCTTTTTCAACTTCATAAGCGAAATTGGTATTTGGCGCATCTCCCAACTGATCGGAAACATTTTGTGCTTGTTCTTGTGAATAAACACCTTTTCCCCAAAGCTTAGCAGCGAACAATGGTAAGCCTTGCTCGATACGATCGTAAACATCATATTCACTGATACCGTTATTTAAGTAATCCGTCATATCATTCCATACTGCAAATGCTCCACCAATCATTTGTTCATCACCAGCCGGAATCGTTACACCACCGACTGAGTTAATCGCCAAGTTATACATAATATCATTATTTAAATAGTCATAATAATATCCAGCAGCAGGAACGATATAGTAATGCGCATCATTACAGTTAATTAAGTCAAAGCCTTCTTCATACATTTGATCCATGTTTGCCCAACCGAAGTTCCATAAATTCATTTGAACATCTTTGCTGGTAACATCTACATCACCTTTAATAGAAGTTAAGCTTCCCCAAATACGTGCGGTTCTGCCGGAATTCTGCACATACGCTAACATATCATTACAGAATTTACGATAAGCATTTCCATCAGCACTGTATTCATCAGCACCAACATGAACTGTTGTTTGTTCATCGAATACCGGATTGGTTCCTGTCATGTATTCTGCAAAGATACTTTGTACAAATTCCAAACTGTCATTGTATTTACTTGTTAAGTTCAAGTGGTCGTTTTGTCTGCCATCTGTACCATGTCTCAAGTCCGGTCTAACCTTTGTAAGTGCCAGTGAATGAGCAGGCGTATCAATTTCCGGAACAATGTTTACACCGTAAGTTCTTGATTCTTTAATATAATTTCTAAATTCTTCTTTTGTATAGAACACATCGGTGCTTGTCAAATCAGCTTTATTCAAACCGTTGTTTCCGCCTTTTTTAATATTTGATTCTAAGCGGAAGCCTGAATAAGCCTGCATTGGATCTTTTCCTTTTTTTGTATAATCCTCTAAAGGAATTAAGTTGTCATTTAAGTGAATTTGTAAATCATTCATCTTATACCATGACATTTCTTTTGTTAACTGCTCTAAATAATCCATTGTAAATGTCTTTCTTCCGACATCTAAAATGAATCCACGTACCGGATAAAGCGGATAATCACGAGTGATTCCCTTTGCGATACTAGTATTGTCGCCTTGCTTTAACGCTTGCAAAATGGTTCTGGTTCCCCAGAATGCTCCCGTCTGTGTATAAGCCTCAACAGTAACTGCATCATCAATGGTAATAAGATTTCCTTCCTCCATCAAACCTTTTGATGTATCTTTTGTTAAAGCAAAGAAAATATCGCCTTTTTTTGCATCTTCCTTTGTTCCGCTTATAACCGTAAGCTTCTTTCCTGTCATATCTAAATAATCTTTCGCAAAAATTTCTGCGGTTTCTTTCAAGTCTGCACTTGCATAAATTACACGGCTGGAAGATGTCAATTCATAGTTTCCTTGCATACCCTTCCATTCTCTTAATTCAGGTAATACAAGCGGTGCTTTGTTATCCTTCTCTGTAACTTTATATTGTCCAGGAACGGTAACAGGAATTTCTTTAAATGAATATTCTTGTGTCTTTTTATCCACAAGTTTAAAGGATACTTTTACTTCCGTATCTACGATCGGCTGATAAATTGTTAAATCTTTATCTACAACCTGTTCATAATCTGTACCGTTATACGTGATTTCATAATCCTCTGAGTTAGGGATATTAACTTTTAATTTTTTATCACCTTTTTGTACTTTTTCAACGGAAATCTTATTTCCGATTTCTGAACTATCTTCCTTGATTTCTCCGCCATATACTTCCATTTCATAGATAGAGATACTGTTATAGTTACCATCACTATCCGGATCTTTGCTTGTAAAATCATTTATCTTCAAGCGAACATAGCGGGCCTTCTGCACATCTTTTAAAACGATTCGCTCATTTTTCGTAGAAGGTCTGTCCTTATTGGAATAAACTGTTTTCCAACTTTCTTCTTTTTCAGGATTTTCGCTAGCTACATCAATCTGATAATCCGTTGCTTTTCTTGTTTCCCAGAAAACCTTTACGGTTTTAACATCTAAAGTTTTTCCTAAATCGGTATAAATCCAATGAGGTCCATCTCCTACATTACTTCCCCATCTGGAATTTTTACTTGATACGTTTCCATCAAATGCATTGCTTGCCTTTACAGATTCGACTTCAATGGAAGAAGCTGTTGCCACGGTATCACGTGCTACGTTTTCCATAGGATCTTGAAGCTCTCCATCAGTCAACATAACTTTAAAATCTCTACAAGAAACGCTTTGGTATCCATGCATACCGGTAACCTCTAATTTAACATAGCGTCCTTGTACCGGATCCTTCAATACCTCAACGACTTTAACTTTCTTATTACCGCTGCGCTCTACAACCGGTTTTCCGAAGTTATTTACATCATCAGATACATAGATTTTATAGTCCTTGGCATACACTGTTTCACTTTCAAAAATAGCACTAAAGGTATTCATGGAATAGCTTTGTCCTAAGTCAATATATGCCCACTGTGGTGGTGCTACTTCCGTAGACCAACGTGATTCTTCATCGGCATCGGTTAAATTCTTTGCCGGCATAGATGAATATTCAGCACTTGCCTTAACCGGCTTATTTAATGCTAAATTGGTATTCATCGGTGTTTCACTTTGTGCCTGTTCTTTTGCTGTGTCGTTTGAAGAATTCTTTGTTGCTTCATCAAAAACCGGATTTGTTGTACCTTCCGCAAATACATGAATAGGTGAAGTCATTGTCGGCAAAACCATACCGGTCGCTAATACTGCATTCAATACTTTTTTTAAGTTTTTCTTGTTCATTTTTTCTCCGGATATATTAAAGTCAATTCGATTGCATTTTTAATATACCTTTTCCTTTCTATCTACTATTGAACTAAGTTGACACGAGTTAATTATATGCATATTCTAAATAAGTATATTTGAATTTGTTTCTCCTCCCATCTGTTACTCAAAATGTATGCGCTTACCAGAAAAGATTATCATAATTCTGTCCATTTGGCAATATTTAATAATTCAAGTTTTGATGTTTTTGATTCAAAATAGAATTTGTAATTTCGAATTTCTCTCCACAGAAAAATCCCACCTCCATTATACACATTACTTTGTGCTTCTACTTTAGTGGGATCATTTTATTTCTTAAATCGAATACATTTTACTTTTTCTCAATTAACATAATAATCGTATTAGCTAAATCACGAATTGTTTCGGCACTTGATAAAATCGTTTCTGCATGCATTAACAACAGGCCCAATTCTAGTTCATGCTCTGTATCTTTTTGTAATGCTTGATGATGAATTTCACTTGCTTTTTGAAATGCAACATTTCCTTCTTCTATGAGTGAAGTATAATCACTTTCTTCCTTTGCTGCTTCTATCGCTTCTAAAAAACAACTTTTGGCAGTGCCTGCATAAGAAATAATTTGAAAGCAAATACTTTCGTAAACATTTTCATTCATTATAAATTCTCCTTGATGCTTTTATATACTTTCGCTCCGTCCATCATTCCATAAGCCTGCATGTCAATATCCATTACCAATGTATTACCTGCCTCTGCTTGTACCTTCTTTTTCATATAACGAATTTGAGGACCCAGTAAAATAATATCAGCTCGTGAAATATAATCACTTGATGTCGCAAGCGGAACTGCTTTTATCTCCATCTCAACACCATCTTTTTGTGCTTCTTGACGAATTTTATCACACATAATTGCAGTTGAAGCTCCTTGAGAACAAATCAATAAAACATGTACCATAAGCTCACGCCCTTTCTTTTTTATTAGCTTTTATAATTGCTAAAACACTTTCAACTAAATTAATCCCATTTCCTATAAAATAATTCGGAGAATTTTTTTGCTCTCTTCCTTTTTTCAGAATAATACTGTTTTTCACATGTTGACATAAAGTGCCCTTCATATTTGCACTCAACACATATACACTATATCCCAATGCCTGACATCTTTCTTCAATAAAAATTAAATCTTGTGTTTCTCCGCTTTCACTAATAAACAAAATCAATGATTTCTTATAATGCTCAAAATCTAAGGGACTTTTCGTTGTCGCAAAATAATCTAACTCGAGAAGTTTATCGCAAAAATATTCAGCAACATAACCGGAGTATCCAATTCCAATCACATGAAATCTCTCATACTCTAGGCTTAATATTTCTTGAATCAAGGTATCAATCGTATTTAAAGATGCTTCTGACATTGTAATTGAGCGAATCGCATCACTACTTCTATATTCAATACTACTTACCAAATCACCTTTTAAACTATACAACATTTCATTATAGCCACTATACCCTAATTTTTTTGCTAATCGAACAATGCTGGTAGTAGAAACATAAGAACTTTTTGCGACTTCGCGAATAGGAATTTTTGCTCTCCCATTTTGAATTCTTAATAAAATCTCTTTTAAAATCGTAACTTCATTTGCTCTCAAATTATTGTTTTTTTCTATTTCATTAATGTTCATTACATCACCTTTTATTTGATTATACCATATCAACATAGGTATTTGAGATGATATCATGCAACATTCTTTTCTTCTTTGTTACTACCATACAAATAAGCGATAAAAGACCAATAATCATTGAAATTGTTACGAGATGTTTTACCATATTTCTTCCAACAAATTCCATGATTACCATTCGTATATAGTTACTCAAAGGATTGAAACACCCTTCAATCAAAATCATACCGATAAAATTTCGAATCAGTAAAGATAACATTGATAATTTTCGAAAAGAATATGTTTTAATTTTTACTATTTTCTTTCCTAATGTTTGACCATTCCATATAAGGGGGAATACACATGTATATAGAATAAAGAATATGGATAATATCATCAATAAAAGGATTTGTAGTGATGGTTCAAAAAATTCTATTGAAACGAACCCTGCTACTAATTTTCCCTGACTAAAATAATATGATATTACTAATATTACATTCATAAAGAATGACATAATATACCAATCAATCGCATAGGCTATTAATCTTCTAATCATGTTGTATCCACCCCTATATCTTATTCAACAGTTACTTCTTGTTCCTCTTCGTAATATTTTTTATCTAATGTTTTAATAAATGGGTAATATATAATTCCCGCTATAATTAAAATCACAATTTGCAATAATCCGCCTCGAATATCACCACACATTAGCCACCCACCTAGGAAAAACGGCATTGTCCAAGGTACTGCAACACCGGTTGGTAATGGAACAATCCCAAAAGACATTGCAAAGTAAGCAAGTGCGGTGCAAACTATCGGTACTAAAACAAACGGTATTACCATAACAGGGTTCATAACAAGTGGTAATCCAAATATAATAGGTTCGTTTACATTAAAGATACCCGGTAATAAACCACCTTTTCCAATCGTACGAATACGTTTTGATTTACAACAGAAAATCATTTCTACTGCAAGTGGAATAGTAAGTCCTGTTCCTCCTAAGAAGATAATCATATTGGCAAAGTCATTGGTAACGATATACGGTCTTAATGCCAATGCATCAGCTTGATATACTAACAAATTTGCATCACGTGCTGCATACCATAAAGGTGTCATAACAGCGGAAACAACATTTGTTCCGTGTAGTCCAAAGAACCATAAGAAAGAGTTCAAGAATGTTATCACCATTGTACCGACAAAAGATGTACCAAGACCTGTTAATGGTGCTTGTAATAATCCATAAATTAAATTATAGGCTGTTTCAAATGGCGTTGTTTGAATAATAAAACGAACAGTTATAAACAACGCACCGGAAATCAGTGTTGGAATTAAAGCTGTAAATTGCTCCTCTACAAACTTTGGAATATTTCCCGGCATTTTAATTACCAAGTTTTTCTTTAAACAAAATGCATAAATTTCACATGACACAATTGATACAATGATTGCTAAAAATAATGCTGATGATCCGAATTCATTCATAGATAACATACTGTTTTCATCTAATGCAATGAGTAAGAAATAGCTCATCAAGGAAACAATAACACCCGGCATCATAGATACATTGTTTTTTCGACATAATTCATAAGATGTACCGATTAATGTAACAAACCCAATTAAACCAAATGTGGCAGGATTTAATACACTCCAGTTCCAACTTGCCCATGCTTCCTCACCAAATAAGTGAATCATAAAGTCTTGATAAGGCTGCCAAGGAAAATCACTGATAATGCAAGCAAAAGCTCCTAACAGTAACAATGGAATAGTTAACATAATTCCATATTGAATAGATGACAAATACTTGTTTTGTTCAAAAAACATCGCAATTGGATAAACTTTTTTCTCTAGCCAATCTGTTAATTTTTTCATAAACTTTCCTCCCTTATTTAAATGTTGGCCATAAATCTTTGTTTACTTCGATAAAACGAGATATTAATTTTTTTGCTAAGTCCCCATCTCTTACGATACGATTTTCCGTAAACGCTTGTCTTAATTTCAATGCGTCTTTTTCTAAGATCGCATCAACCAATAATTTTTCGCAAGCATACTGGTTTTCTAACAATCCTTTCTCAAATGCCGGTACACTTCCATAATGCAGAGGAACAATTTCTTCCTTACCAATACGACAAGATACCTCTAGCATCATCTCACTATCTAGATTTTGGCAAATACCATCGTTTTTAATCATAACGAGTGCAATTTCATTTGCATTATTAATAATAGATAATACCAACTCTACTAAATAAGACGCATGGACATCATTATCTGCATAAACAGTTGATGCTGCTTGGGGATTATCAACTGTATAATCCGGATTGATTTTACTAGAAATATCAAACTCAGTGCCTTTCATTCTTCCTAGCTCTGCAATTTTTCTACAATAATCAAATACCATAACCTCTCTTCCGTTCATGACTTCATCATAACGAGTATGGTGAATATTATAGTGCTTCAACGTCCTATCCGGATATAAATAATATAAGTTATAGGTATTTGGTAATGAGTATGGAAAATCATGTAGCATTTCTAAATGATCCAAGAATGTAATTGCCCAATGATCATTTTTATCTTTAATTTTTTTCTTAAACATTTCATGAATTTCATCATAATTTTCTTCCACATATTTTAATAAATCGGGTAAATAATCATGTCCTGTTTCTTTATCGTATAATCCGGTAAACCACCCAAAATGATTCAATCCGAAATAGCGTGGATATATTTGAGATCGTTTCACTCCAATCAATGGTAAATATGCATCTAATACAGAAGTTGGCATATCACAAATATTTACAATTTTTTTATCACTAGGGAAAATACGCTTCGTTGCTTCCGCAACAATAGCCGCCGGATTAGAATAATTAATAATCCAAGAATCTTTACTATATGTACGAATATCTTTAATCAAGTCTACCATTTGTATTACGCTGCGAACTCCGTATGCTAAACCTCCGGGTCCGCAAGTTTCCTGACCGATACAATCAAATTCGTATGGAATTTTTTCATCATTATTCCTTTGCTTCAAGCCGCCGGCACGAATTTGCACAAAAGCAAAATCAATATCTTCAAATGCTTTCCTTTTATCAGTAGTATAAAAGAATTCTAAATCCGGATAATATTCTTTAAACATTACTTCTCCGAATTTACCAACTACTTCTTGTCTTTCGCTATAAATATCATACAAAATAACTTTTCGTAAAGGGAAGTCATTCTGCATCATACATAATAACTCCATCATATCAGGAGTATACGTACTTCCACCACCGCAAATTACAACGGAATATTTTTTCATAAATACCTTCCTTTCTTAATTCATACTAGATCTAGTTCTTTATAACTGTAGTATATTCTAATTAAATACAATGTAAATAGTTAAACCTGTTTTAGTAAAATGTGCCAAAAACCGTAACTTGTTACGCAGTAAAAACGATAAATATCAAAAAAAATGACACAGCTTTTGCCATGTCATTCTATCTCTAATTCCTTTAAATAACGATGTAACGCATCTTGCCACGTCGGCAGACGATCAAATCCGTTTCTATCCAACTCCGTTTTATTCATACGAGAATTGCAAGGGCGCTTTGCCTTTGTTGGAAATTCATCACTTGATACCGGTGTAACCTGTACATTCATACCTGCCTGCTTAAAGATTTCACAAGCAAATTCGTACCAACTGCAAATCCCCTCATTCGTTGCATGATAAGTACCGTATTTATCACTTTGAATCATATCCAAAACAAGCTTTGCCAAATCATAGGTATAAGTAGGAGAGCCAATCTGATCATTTACTACGCTCACCGCGCCTCTTTCCTTACCAAGACGAAGCATCGTCTTAATGAAATTATTTCCATTTTTACCAAATACCCATGCAATACGGATAATAAAGTGTTTCGCTAGTTTTTCTACTGCTAGTTCTCCCTCATACTTGGTCTGTCCATAAACATTCAGAGGAGCTCTTTTATCATATTCCTTCCAAGGTTCACTGCCTTGTCCGTTAAACACATAATCAGTGGAGAAATACATTATCGGAATATCCAATACTTCACAAACCTGTGCGATATTTTCCGTTCCCTCTTTATTTACCTTACGACAAGCTTCCTCCATATCCTCGGCTTTATCCACCGCTGTCCATGCCGCACAATGCACAACCGCATCATAGCCTCCCTTGGTTATGACCTCACGCACCTGCTTTGCATCGGTAATATCCATTTCATCAATATCAACACCGACAGCTTCTACTCCACGCTTTTCTGCTTCCTTTACAACGTCATAGCCTAGCTGTCCTTTCACTCCGGTTACTAACAGCTTCATATTATACGCGTCCTTTTTCCTTATACATTTTATCAAAGTAATTCTGATATTCACCACTCAAGATATTTTGCCACCATTCCTTATTGTCAAGATACCATTGAATCGTCTGTTGAATACCGGTATCAAAGTTATACTTAGGAACCCAACCTAGTTCTGTTTCCAACTTAGTAGGATCAATTGCATAACGCATATCATGTCCTTTGCGATCCTCGACATACTTAATCAAACTTTCCGGCTTATTCAATGCCTTTAAAATAGTTTTCACAACCTCAAGATTGGTACGCTCATTATGTCCTCCGACATTATAAACCTCACCGACACGGCCTTTGCGTACAATCAAATCAATCGCTACACAGTGATCATATACATGCAGCCAATCACGTACATTTTCTCCGGTACCGTAAACCGGTAGGCTTTCATTCGCAAGCGCTCTTGATATCATCAACGGAATCAGCTTTTCCGGAAAATGATATGGTCCGTAATTGTTGGAACAACGAGAAATCGTTACCGGAAGTCCATAAGTTCTATGATATGCCAAAACAAACAAATCCGCACTTGCCTTTGCACTGGAATACGGGCTTGAAGTATGCAGTGGTGTGGTTTCGGTAAAGAATAAATCCGGACGATCAAGTGGGAGATCACCATACACCTCGTCTGTGGATACCTGATGATAACGAGTAATGCCATATTTCACACAAGCATCTAACAAGGTGGTCGTTCCCATAACATTTGTTTTCACAAAGATTTCCGGATCTTCAATTGAGCGATCCACATGACTTTCTGCCGCAAAATTTACTACGACATCAAATTTTTCCTTTTCAAACAGATCAAAGATAAACTCACGATCGGCAATATCTCCCTTGATAAATTTATAGTTTAGCTTATCCTCAACCGGCTTACATGTTTCTAAATTTCCGGCATAGGTCAGCTTATCCAAATTTACGATCATATCATCAGGATAGTTTTCTACCATATAATGCACGAAGTTACCGCCGATAAATCCGGCTCCTCCGGTTACTAAAAATTTCATCTTACGCTTCCTCCTTATAAACGAATTGATTATTGGCATCTTCTAAAGTAGGTCCATGCGCATCTTTTTCACTCAATACCGGTTCAATCCCATTCAGCAATGAACCCCAATCGACATTTACGCTAGGATCATCGTATCGCATACCACCCTCGGATTCCTTATTATAAACATTATCTACCTTATAGCGAAATTCCACATCATCGCTGATTGTTAAAAAACCATGTGCAAAGCCTTGTGGGATAAAGAACTGACGATGATTTTCCGCAGTTAATTCCACCGAAACCCATTCTCCATAGGTAGGACTTCCTTTGCGAATATCCACTGCCACATCAATGACCGCTCCTTTGGTGCAAGATACTAATTTGGACTGTGCATAGGGAGGATTTTGCCAATGCAAACCACGAAGTGTTCCTTTTTGGGCACTGAATGACATATTATCCTGTACAAATTCTACATCAATTCCAAGCTCTGCATATTTAGGCTTGGAATATGTTTCACTAAAATATCCACGATGATCTCCGAATACATCGGTTTCGATAATTAAAACACCGGGTATTTTTGTTTTTATAGCTTTCATTCTTTCACTCCTTTATCAATATATTTACGATCCATGATTTTTTTCAAATAAGCACCGTATTGATTTTTCTTATATACCTCGTAGGTTGCCTCTAACTGCTTACGATCGATCCAGCCGTTGTCATAAGCAATTTCTTCTAGACAGGCAATCTTTCGATGCTGATGCTCCTCAATCGTTTTTACAAAGTTGGTAGCATCTACCAAGGATTCATGCGTTCCCGTATCTAGCCAAGTAAAACCATCACCTAAAAGACTTACACTTAATTCATTATTTTCTAAATATATTCGATTCAAATCGGTGATTTCCAACTCTCCACGTGCACTTGGCTGTAATCCTTTCGCATATTCAACAACACGATTATCATAGAAATATAGCCCTGTAACAGCATAATTAGATTTTGGCACTGCCGGCTTTTCTTCTAAAGAAACAGCCTTGCCTTCCGCATTAAATTCCACAACACCAAAGCGTTGAGGATCTTCTACATAATAGCCGAACACCGTTGCGCCGCTTTCCTTTTCCGCTGCGGTACGCAAACGCTTGGTAAGTCCATGTCCATGGAAAATATTATCTCCCAATACCATAGCCACAGAATCCTCACCGATAAAATCCGCTCCTAAAATAAAGGCTTGTGCTAATCCATCGGGAGAAGGCTGCACCACATAGCTTAATTCTACACCAAACTGACTTCCATTCCCTAACAACTCTTGGAAGCGAGGGGTATCATCAGGTGTGGAAATAATTAAAATCTCACGAATCCCGGCACGCATCAAAATACTCATCGGATAATAAATCATCGGTTTGTCATAAATCGGAAGTAGTTGCTTGCTGGTTACTTTGGTTAATGGATATAATCTTGTTCCACTGCCACCGGCTAAAATAATACCTTTCATTTCATTTTCCTCCTGTGAATACATAAATAGTTTCTTTATGTAGGCAAGTTCAGTATAAACCATTACGTAACGTCAGAGTCAATGAATTTTATGAAATTCCTATCTAATTCTTCTTTTATGCTTACTTACTTCCTGATTTTTTATTGCATATCCTTAACAATATTGTTTCTTGCTTTGAAAAACGGATATAAAAAACAGTCGATCATAACAATCAACTGCTTATTCTCACACTATATGACATATTCTTCTCGTATTAAATTTTCTTTAACTGTTCACTTATATCACGACCACCATACATGACAGTAACGATACGCACAACCTTTTCTTCCAAATAAGGAATATATAAAATAACGAAGTTATCTAACGGAAGAACTCGCGTACCTCGACGATGCCACGGTTCCTTTTCATAACGGCGATAACGTTCCGGTAATTCATCAAGGGATAGAATAGCCTTCCATAATCGTTTGATTTGCTTTTCTGCAATTGCAGGTGCACACAAATCCATTTTAATATAAAGAAAGATATTCCTTAAATCTCTGTCGGCTTTTTCTGTTAATTCTACTGCAAATTTCATAAATCAAAATCTTTTTGCATTTCGGCAAATGCCTGTTTTGCGGGCTTTGTTCTTCCTGCCAAAATATCCGCATATCCTTTTTCAAGCTCTGCATTCAATCCCTCTTCATTAAGCGACTCCATGCAGACAGGGTTTTCATACGGCAATCGCACTTCAAAAGGAAGTCCTTTTTTTAAAACAATCTGTTTAAAAAACATATCAATCGCATTAGAGGTAGGAATACCAAGTGCAGATAATATGGTTTCTGCCTGTTCCTTTAATACAGGGTCAATTCTTGCATATACGCTTGCTGATTTTGCCATAACAACGACTCCTTTCATAGAAACAGTGTTTCTCTTTCTATGTTCATTATACTGTGATGTATTGATATAAGCAATACACTTTTATATGCAAACAAGCTACCAATCTACCTTCCTTAACGAATAATAGCTACCGCAAGCTATCATTCTTTATTTTTCACAAATAAATACACCTGCTTCTTTTGTTATATAAATAGCACCCTCCTGCTCAATTTTTGCTTCTATAAAGCTTTTAAATTCCTCCATACGCTCTGCCAGCATATCCATTTGATTACCATGACAGCTCATGATATAAGAAAATAATGCCTGTGCATCATCTACCGATAAAGCATCTTTATATAATCGCTTCTCCGCCTTTGAAAAATATCGTTTCAATATTTCTTCCCCGTTTTCCAAACCGAAGATTTGCGGCAAGCTGCGATCGGACAGTGTAATCTGTTCATCAAACTCTTTCACAAGCTGATTGATTTCCTGCATGTGTCGCTTACTATATGTACTGCAATAGAAATGTCCGCCTTTTTTTAATACCCTGTGAATTTCCTTTAAACCGGCTGTTACATCATTCAAATAAAAAAGCATGTGATTGGCAATCATCGCATCAAAGTATTCCTGTTTAAAAGGAATGCTGTTGGCATCAATCTGCATATAGTTAAAAGCTTCTCCCAGTACCTTACGTGTGGACTCCAACATACCCTGCGAAATATCCGATAAAAAGATTTCCTTATTACGCATATTGAGTGGCTGCTGCTTCCAAAGTTCTCCCGATCCACACCCCAGTTCCAATATACGATGCGCTTCTGTGAAGTCGATTTGCTGATACAGCCAGTTAAACCAACCTTGTGGATTTTGAGAAAAGCGCTCATGTAGGGAAATACGAATCGACAAATGTCGTTCATCACGATAATGCTCGATAATTTTTTCTTCTTCGGTATTCAGCTGTAATACCGAAACCATTTTATCCCACGTAAAACTTCCTTGCCGTAACAGCTGTTTGGTTTGCACAAGCGAATCCTTTAAAAGCTGCGCATGACGGATTTTCTTATCCAACAAATCAATTTGCAGCTGTAAAGATTCCTCCATTGCTGTATGGTTGGTGTCAATATCCATCATTTTAATTTCATTTAAAGAAAAGCCCAGCTGTTTTAGAGAAATGATGCGCTGCAAACGAATAAAATCATCTTCACTGTATTTTCGATATCCGTTTTCCATGATAAAGGAAGGCTTCAAAAGTCCTTGTTTATCGTAGTAGCGTATCGTTCGTTCCGTAACATTGGCTAGGCGTGCAAATTGTCCGGTGGTAAAATAGCTTTTCATGTTGCTATTATAGCGTATTTCACTAGAGAAATACAGATGAGCCAATATCGTTTTTATTGATAAGCTTTCGAGTACGAAATGTTTTCACAGAAATTTATGAATAAGCAAAATGTATGAACAAATAGAAAAGCTATACATATTTATTGTGTATAATAATAGAATGTCAACTGAAGCTATTGCATTTTCGATTTGATTGGATATAATAAAAGCGAAAATACAGAAGAGCTGTATTTTGGTTTTTGTAGAGTAGCTACCTTAGTTTGTCAGACTGATTTTTTTTAGAAGGAGCTACTTTTTCTTTATACTTTTAATGTATCTATCACAAAAGTAAATCATTTTATTTAGGTTCACAATATACTATAATGATAATATAGATAAGAAAGAGGTGCTGAATATGTCAACCACTGTGGTTAGTTTTCTTATGGACAAGGATTTAAAAGAGAATATGGAAAAAGTATGCGCAGAAATGGGACTTTCTATGGCTGATGCTTTTACTGTGTTTGCAAAAAGAGTAACTAGAGATAAGTGCATTCCGTTTGAAATATCGGCTGTCAGTTCAAAACAACGTAAGGCTACAATATGAGTTAGAAAACTAAAAATTGTTTTCGTTATTATTCTACTTCTTTAGATTGTTTTAGTAGTATTATAATTTCTTTTTTTGATAATTTGTTAAGAATGAACAACAGACTAATTAAAATTATTCCTACAAAGAAAACAATTAAAACAAATGCTAAAACAAACGATTTTATAAAATCTTGTTTTAACAATATCAAGCTGATAACAAAAGAATATATTGCCACTATTCCGTCAATCTTTACATATGGGGTAATTATAAGAGATTTATATATATTATATACCTGAGAGCAGCTATATCCATAATGTCTAAAAATTCCCATATCTTTCTGCATACTATATAAATATCCCCGGAAAGATATTATTGTATTTATACCGGTAACTATAAGAATAAAAATTAAAAGTAAAGCATATATCGTGTATGAGCGGTTTAAAGAACTTTGCAAATCTTCAAAAGCACCGAGAACATAGTTTATTTCATACTGATTTCTTAATTGATCAGCAACTTTCTTTATATTTTTTAAATCGTCAACATACACATTTATTTCATCAAACACTTCAATTCCATACGGATTTTCGGCTATGCTATTTTTTTGAAATTCCTCCCATGAAACTTGGTACATCGTTTCAATAATTTTTTCAAAAGTTTTAGTGTTAACTATGATTGTATCCGGCTTTATGTCAAATTCATCAAAAGGATTTTGGATTGTTGAAGTAGGAATGAATGATAAATCGAAATCCGTTCTATAATCAGAGGTAAAACCGCCATCTTCCACATTGATATGTGGGATTTTAAGAGTAACTTTTTTCTCATTTAGTTCATTTGATACTATCGCTTCATTATCATTGATTTTTTTAATTCCCGAGTGTTCAAGAAATCTATTGTCTACTCCTTCTATAAAATAGGTTTTATCATTTGTGTCGCTGATTCCGAAGGGAATAACATATTCACTAAATACAGAAGTACCATTGTAGTTCTCAATTATACCATTTATATTTTCTTTATCTTCAAAAGATAATGGATATGTTATGTTCGGCTTATCACCCTGCACTCTGCTAACCGATATGATATGTGTATTAGAATTATCGACAAAATCCTTTCTTAATTGCATATATTGTTGTTGCACAAAAATAACCGCCGTTGTTAAAAGTACCAATGATAAAACAAACAATGACATTGAGATTTTCAGGTATAAACTTGTTTTTTTTGCAATGATTTTAGAAATCTTTTGTTTATTCATATACATTTAACCTCCCTCCTTTTAGTTCTAGTAGTTTAAAATTGCGAAAATACTCTTTTTCATCATGGCTTACCAAGATAACAATAGAATTTCTAAAGTTTTTTTCTATTGACTCTATGATAAAACGTTTATTATCTGAATCTAAATTTGACGTTGGCTCATCAAATAAAACAATATCCGGTTTCATTAAGAATACTTGTGCCAACTCGATACGTTTTCTTTCACCACCTGATAAAGTGTATACTTTTTCATTCTCAAATTTTTCCATTGAGAATAACTTTAAAGCATTTGTATATTCCTTTTCAAATTCGTCTATGTTCTGATTGATACTTTCCCATTTTATCAACATATTTTCTTTAACGGTAATGTTGGAAAATAATAAGCTGTCTTGAAATAAATATTCTAAGTTTCTTTCTTTTTCTATTTCTAAAGTACCGCTATCCGCTTTTTCATATTCAGCAATGATATTTAAAAGCGTTGTTTTCCCACTACCGCTCTCTCCAAAAATAACATAGTGTTGTTTATCTTTAAAAGAGAAGTCAATATTATCTAGGATAATTCGATTTTGTCTTACTTTTCCAATATGATTTAGTTTAATCATTATTTTCCTCCTAATTTAATTCAGTTATCTCGTCCAATGTATAAATATATATATTATGATTTTCCGCTCGAACATCAACCATTTTGTCAAATGTGCTTTTTGTATTTTTTGTTGTTGTATTTGTAATGGTTAATTCTAAATCTCCCTCATTATTTATATTGATTTGAAGTAATTTATCAAAATAAAAATAGTTTAATATCTCTTTAGGAAATTGAATTGAATTATCCTCATAGTCATAAATTTTGCTTTTATTGCTAACCCATAATTTTCCGTTATTATTATATACTTCTCCTGTTACCAATCCTTTGCTGATTAAGTCCACTTTATCTATATTGTTGATATTAAGAGAGTACAAATCGTAATTGTCATTTACTTCATTATACACTGTAAAATACAGTATATCATCAACAATTACACCGTTAGAAACAAGTAACCCCTGAGTGTATTTTAACTCCTTTAACTGCTTGGACTTTAATTCAAATTGGCAGATTACTCTTTCTTTGTAGATTTCATTTCCATCTGAATTATATGTTGTTTTCAAAAAATACATATTGTCTTCATTTTGGTATGCCAATGGAAAAATTGCTTCGTTTTCTTTCATCTCATAAAGAGTTTTAATTGTTTTATTCTCCTTTTCGATAATTTTGTAATTATTTTCTATACTATGTCCTGTTGTATAAATATTTGTTTCCAAATCATTAAATTCAAATTGCATATAATTTTGTGTAGTATTCTTTTCTTTTACTAAGTGTTTGCTTTTATCATAAGATACTATACGTTGGTCATATTTATCATATAACAATATCTCATTGTCTTTTTTTGCACTTGGCAACCACTCATAATTTTCGGCTAAATTTCCATTATTATTTTCTTGTTTATCTTTACAACCTGTCAATCCGCATAATAATATACAGCAAACTATTAAAAATACTTTTTTCATATCTTTCACGATTTTGATCTCCTCACCTTTAACAAGAAAGAGGTATGTGATTATTGCACATACCCCTTTCAAAACAGTTACTTTAACATGGCATTAGCAACTAGCACTAATTTCATATGGTTTTGCATCTTTACTCAATTTTACTCTGGCTGTATTAATAATAGAGACTGTACCGCTTCGATAATCTTTTCTCGGAGTAACTACCATATTTGAACGACAGCTGGATTCCTTAGCCCCATTGGTGTTTTCCCAATACTTTGTAACTGTATTGATATTTTGCCAAGACGAACTTGCTCCGGCGCTTACTCCGGAATTAGAAACACCTAAGCTGATAGACGCTGAATTTCTAAGAGATGCAGAACCTCTCCAAGTTGTTCTGATAGAAGATACGGCATTCTTTCCGGAATAAACAGCGGAAACCTGATAATCCCATTGATAAGTATTGCCTGCAGTTTCAGCGTTTCTAGAACGCCAAGCATTAGAAGTTATTTCCCCCTTGCCACCCGGTATAGCATATGATTTTGAGTTCTTAGTACGAGGCATAGGTACACTTTCCAAACCTTCGTTAGTAGATGTATCTGCAACTGTTGCATTTTCCAATTCTTCTTGTGTAAGTTCCTGTCCGTTTGTTTCAGCAGCAAACGTTGGAACTACCGAAGTAAGACAAAGCATAGACACTATTGTAAATGATAAAAATAAATTTCTTTTCTTCATGATTTTTTCCTTTCTTTTCTAAAATTATAGATTGCGCTATCTACTCTGATAGTATATAATCGATTTTTGAAAAATACAATCGTTATTTTAAAAACGTTTGTTTTTTTAAAGAAATGTCGTGCTTTTTTCATATTATTATATTATAATTGTATGGAAAGTGGTGATTATATGAAATTTTCAAAATTAACAAAAAGAGAAAGTGAAATCATGTCGATTCTTTGGAATACCGACTCTGAAATGTCCGCAATTGATATTATGAATGCCTCTGACGGTATCAGTCTTAATACAATTCAACAAACCTTACAAAAGCTATTAAAGCTAAACTTCATTCATATTTCAGGTGTAGGCATGCACAAAAAATCATTAACGCGATTATTCCGACCTTCTGTTGATGAAGCAGATTATATTTCTGCATTTATCAGTAAATCAGCCTTCGCAAAGCTTGCGAGCAATTTTATCAAACAAGTAAACAACGAAGAAGCCTTGGAAGAATTAAGCGAGCTAATCGTAAGAAAAAGAGAAGAGCTGAAGGATTAACTTTATGGATATCACATTTTCTTCACTGTTTATTACTGTTCTTATATCTTCTCTTATGATTTTGATATTAACTTATTTAATGAAAAATACAAATAAGTTAAAGATATTCCGAACAGATTTTTTTACTGTCTTAATTTTGATTATAGTTTTAAGACTTCTTTATCCGTCCGAGTTGCCTTTCACAAAAACGATTCCTTTCAGTATAGTAATGAATCCTCTTACAGAGTTTTTCAATTATAATCTTATACATGGTCTAACCATTTTGGATATAGCTTTATATATCTGGGGAATAGGTTCCGTTTTATACACCCTATATTTTCTTTATAATTTGCTAGTTGCAAATTACATATTCAAGAAGATTAAAAAGAATGCGGAAATCTATCAGATCTGCAGCTTTATAAGTGATTATAAAGATAAAAATTACACCGTTATGCTCTCTGATTTTGTGAGTTCTCCCATGGTGTTTGGATTTCGAAAAATTATATTTTTACCAAAAATCAAATTTTCTGAAATTGATTTATACAATATCATTCATCATGAGGTTCAGCATTTAAAAAACAAAGATTTATACATAAAACTATTTATTAATATATTAATCATTATATATTGGTGGTTTCCACCTGTTTATGCATTAAGAAAGAATATTGATTTGTTCTTAGAAATACGTGTTGATGACCAAGTTACAAGAAAAATGACATCACAGTCCAGAATAGACTATGCGGATTCACTTATACATGTTCAAAAGAAATTAAAAAAACAAATAGATACACCTTTTTCTTCAGCTTTGTTCATTAAGGATTCTTCTGAAATTCTTTCTTACCGCGTACACTATCTTTTAGATGGAGATTTTATAAAGAAAACGAAATCAATATTTTTAGTATTACTATGCATTCTTCCGTTCTTATCTAATATGATTATTTTTGAAGCTGCATACTATGATTGTGAATTAACTAAAGGTACATTATCAAGTGAGGATCTTTTAGAAAATGGATATATATTACAGCATAAAGATGGAAGCTATAGCTTAATACTTAATAAACAAGAAATTAAGTATGGAGATTCTATACCGAAAGACTTTTCACAACTTCCGGTTATAACTGAAAAGGAGTAAAAAATGAAAAAACTTTTAATACTGTTTTTAATAGGAATAAGTTCATTTGTTTGTTTGAAGATGAATATCGTTGAAGCTCAAGCAAAAGAGCAAGTCCGACAAATGAGTCATGATATACGCAAAGATATTAAAGAATGGCGATATAAAGTAATTGATAAAAAAGTATACAAGCGTTTATTCAATGTTACTAAAAATCGATGGGAAACCGATTGGATTTTAGTTAAATAAACTGTTATAATTCAAATTATTTTAGCAATTTTTTTGTTTAACATTTTGTTTGTTATACATTTACATTCCATTATATATAAAAGCATAAAGCCGCAACACTCAGTGATTTTTAGAATTATCACTAGGTTATACGGCTTTTTTTGCTATTTCATCTTAACGAAGAATATTATAAAAGCCATTGTGTAATATATACTTTACATTATGAAATTTATAATATATAATAATCATATAAAAGAAAGGAGCAATACATAGCATTGTGAAAAATAAAAGAATAAAAATAGCCAGACTTGAATGCGATATGAGCCAAGAAGATTTAGCAAAGGCAGTAGGTGCAACACGTCAAACCATCGGATTGATTGAAGCAGGTAATTATAATCCTTCGCTTAAACTTTGTTTAGCCATCTGTAAAGCACTTAATAAAACTTTAGACGATTTATTTTGGGAGGAACAACATGAAAATAAATAAAATGAAAAATAAACGTATCGTTGCTTTAAATAACACTGACAAATTTGAATTTGGGAGATACCTATGAACAAGTTTTTGAATGATATAAGAAGTGCAGAAAATCCTATACCTAATAATAAAAAAATTATAAATACCATGGCTGTATTGTTTCTTGGAATAGCTTTGGGGACTTTTTCGAAGTTTTTGGATTTTCGTCAAGCAGAACTACCAAGTGTGCTTATGGCAATAAATGAAGCATTAGATGTTCATAATTTACTTGGACGTTTTGCAATTTGGGTATTGATTGCACTGTGTATTTCTATTTATAGCAATTCTTCAATAAGAGCAAGTGTTAATGTTCTTGTGTTCTTTATTGGTATGGTTACAAGTTACTATTTGTATTCAAACTATGTCGCAGGCTTTTTTCCAAGAAACTATGCTATGATTTGGGTTGGCTTTACCATGATTTCTCCGTTCTTGGCATTTGTTTGTTGGTATACGAAAGGGAAAAGCAAACCGGCATTCATATTATCAATATTGATTTTAGCAGTATTGTTTAATATGACTTTCGTATATGGTTGGGGATATTTTGAACCCCTCTCTGTTTTAGAGTTGATAATTTTTATTATTGGACTTACTGTTTTGAGGAGGAACACATTGAGAAATTCTATTCTAATGGGAACAATTAGTATAGTTTTCGCATTTTTACTTAATATGGTTATTCCATTCCATTTTGGATAAATAACTTTCCGTTTGTAGAAATCTCCTATTTTGATTTTCTTGTAGGATATAAAGAGAAAAATGCATCTTTCCCATAGGTCAAGATGCATATCTAAATAAACATTATTTTGTTGTCTGTAAGAAATGCCAAGCGTCCTTACACATATCCTCAAGGTTTTTCTCTGCCTTCCAACCTAATTCCTTAAAGGCTTTTTCAGTGCTTGCATAGCATGTCGCAATATCACCCGGACGTCTTGGATCGATCTGATATGGCACTTCAATATCATTTACCTTTGCAAAGGTATTGACAACATCAAGTACACTATAACCGATTCCGGTTCCTAGGTTATAACAATCGACTCCGATTGGTTCCATTACCTTATTTACCGCATTCACATGTCCCTTTGCCAGATCCACTACATGAATATAATCACGAACTCCCGTTCCATCTGGTGTGTCGTAATCATTTCCATATACATGCAGATAAGGAAGCTCTTTATTCGCAACCTTAACGATATAAGGCATCAAATTATTAGGGATATCATTTGGACTTTCTCCAAGCAAACCACTGGCATGTGCACCGATTGGATTAAAGTAGCGCAACAAAGCAATATTCCATTCATTATCGGAAATATGCAAATCACGTAAAATTCCTTCAATCAACAGCTTGGTTGTACCATAAGGATTGGTCGTCGGTCCAAGTGGGAAATCTTCAAAAATCGGAACACTTTTCGGATTTCCATACACTGTTGCACTTGATGAGAATACCAAGCGTTTGCAGTTATGCTTTGCCATCACCTTGCATAGCGCTAAGGTACTCATAATATTGTTTTCATAATACATGATCGGCTTTTGAACAGACTCTCCAACTGCTTTATAGCCGGCAAAATGAATCGCCGCATCAATCGCATGCTCATTAAATATCGTTTCTAACGCTTCTTCATCACAACAATCTGCTTCATAAAAAGCAGGACGTGTGCCGGTAATGCGTTCAATTTTATCCACAACATCACTTTGCGAATTGTATAAGTTATCAATAATAATGACGTCATGTCCTGCTTCAATCAATTCCACACAGGTATGACTTCCGATAAATCCTGTACCGCCGGTAACTAAAATTTTCATAAGGTTTCTCCTTTTACATTTACTTTTTTATTATAAGCCACCGATATCCGTTTTTCAATATCTTTATAGATACCTATCTTTCTCATTCTATGCTATACTACTATATAGAAAGATGAAAAGAGAGGAATCAAAAAATCATGAAAGTAAAAAAAGCAATTATTCCGGCAGCCGGGTTTGGCACTCGTTTCCTACCTGCTACTAAAGCCGTTCCCAAAGAAATGCTGCCTATCGTGGATAAACCAACGATTCAATATATCGTAGAGGAAGCAGTCGCCAGTGGCATTGAGGAAATTTTAATCATTACCAATTGTTACAAAAGCTGTATCGAAAATCATTTTGATGTAAGCTTTGAATTGGAAAAGAAATTAGAAGTAAGCAAGGATCAGGAGCATTTGGAAATGGTAAAGGAAATTTCCAATATGGCAAATATTTACAGTGTCCGTCAAAAAAATCCACGTGGTTTAGGACATGCGGTGCTATGTGCAAAATCCTTTGTCGGTAATGAACCATTTGCGATTTTATTAGGTGATGACATCGTTGTAAACAAAAACGGAAAGACCGCTACCCAACAACTTGTTGAGGCTTATGAACAATATGGCGGAAGTGTTGTCGGTGTGCAAAAGGTTGCGGATTCACAAGTACATAAATACGGTGTTGTTGATCCGTCTGAAAACATTAACGAACGCTGTGCTTCCGTAAAAGGCTTTGTGGAAAAGCCAAAGAAAGAGGAAGCACCTAGCAACTTTGCTATTTTAGGACGTTATGTATTAACTCCGGAAATCTTTGACTTATTGGAAACGCAAGAAGCCGGTAAGGGCAATGAAATCCAACTGACTGATGCAATCGATCGTTTAACAAAGCAACAAAAGGTATTTGCATACGATTTCGAGGGTGTCCGCTATGATGTCGGTGATAAAGCCGGATTCCTAAAGGCACAGATTGATTTTGCCTTGGATCGTAATGATTTGCATGATGTCATGGTCGATATTTTAAAAAACACCAAGCTATAAACGCATGCTTCCTTAGGGAAGCTTTTTCTTTGCTAACCAAGTACATGCGGCTATCTTTTTCACATTAGAAACGCTATAATAGAAACGATAAAAAAGGAGTGCTGATGATATGGATTTTTCAACCTTACCAATGGGAAGCATCATTCTTGCCGATGACTATCTCCACCCCATGATTCGCAAAGCTATGGCAGCATCAAAACAAGGAAGCCTCGGTATTCGAATTACCGATATTTCTGCCTTTCTTACAAGCTATTATTATAAAAAAGCACCTAGTCGCTACCAGGTTCTTTTTACGATCTATCAACAGGTTCAACAGCTTGATAAAAAAGATTTCCCAACCTATCGCAATATCCTTTGCAGTAAGGACTTTTTAGAGGAATGCTACCAACTGCTCAATGAGCTTTCCTTTTGGGGAATCGACAGCAGCTCCCTGCCAAAGCAAAGCGCTTCGCAAAAAGAGCTGTTTACCATATTACAGCTTTTTAAAGATGTCGTATTTCCCAAGCAGCTGCTGCGCCTTGCTTGTGAACAAATCAAGAAAAAGGATTTATCCAATGTCTATATCATAGATACCTATAACGATATTGCCAAAAACCAGATCATCAAGCAATTCCTTCAGCAAGGAGCAAAACTTTCCTCCTTTCCCAAGGAAGAACAGGAAATAGCTTTTTATCATGCAGTTAATAAACGTCAGGAAATCGAAGCCTGTGCACAACATATCCTCAATCATTCCTTAGATGCCCAGGATATTCATATCACCTTATGTGATGCCTCTTACCCTAAGCTCATCGAGCAAATCTTTCAGCGCTATCACATTCCTTATACACTGTTTCAACAGGAAACAAGCTCTCAGCTTCCTAAGCAATTTCTTGCGCTATTAAACTATGTATTCGATCCATGCAAGGAACAGCTACTAGCATGCTTAGATAGTGAACTGTTTACCGGTGGAAACATTCATGCCCTGCGTGAATACATGCAGCTATTCGAGGTAGATCTTTTTGATAACTTTCATCACCTTGAAACGATGGAAGATAGTGGAAACCTAATGAATATCTACACCCTAAAACAGCTTCAGGAATTGGAAAACAAAGCAGCTGAAGCACAAGCGGAGCTATTGCCTTTCTTTACACAATTAAATCAAAATATACAAATAACAAATAAAGTTGAGCTTATCGTTAATGAGTTAAACAAACATATCCATACCGATGAGGATCGAAGCATCTATCGCAAGATCACGACGATATTGTATGAGATCGGTGATGTGGTACAAACCAAAAACGACCTGCATTTTCTAGCTTCCTTTTTTGAAAATATCCAAGGAAGTAAAAAGCAGCCAAGCTATCAAGGTGTTTTGATCCACAATCATAAGCAAGAGGTATTGCCTAGGAAATATCACTATGTATTAGGTGCTACACAAACGAATTATCCCGCTTTTCAAACCAAAAAGGGTATCTTTGATGAAGCTTACTATGCCTTGATCAAAGGATATCCAAGCATGGAGGAACGCTATGCTCACTATATGGAACAGATGAATCAAATACTAACGCACAGTAAATATCTCATTCTTTCCTATCCGGTGGGAAGCTATGAAGGAAAAAGTATGGAGGCAGCCTTAGAAATCGAGCAATATGCACAAAAGCCAAGCCAACCCTATCCACTGCATGAAAACTATGCAGAGCTGCGTTTACAAGATACGCTATCTGCTGATATGGCAAAACAACTTTTCCTAAAAAACGGTTGTTTGCATGGCTCTATATCCAGCTTTGAACGCTATGTGAAATGTCCATTCTCTTATTTTCTACGCTATGGGCTATCCTTAAAAGAGCCTTTTCAACCCGGATTTCCCGATGCCTATGCCGGCACATTATTTCACTATATCCTAGAAAGCTTAACCAATGCCTATGGAAAAGAGTATAGCGAGCAAAGCAGTAAACAATTGCGTAAAATCGTTGATAAAGAACTGGCGCATCTTACACAAATTTTTCCAAGTATGGAACTGGCACTGATGAATGTAAAAGAACGTCTGCTTATTTCCATGACACAAACCTTGGAGGTTTTGCAGGAGTTTGAAGCTCATTCACAATTTTCACCAACTGCCAGTGAATTGGAATTTCATTATGATTTGCCATTACAGGAAAATGTTACGATTGCCCTACATGGCTTTATCGATCGATTGGATACCTATCAAGACTTTGCTTGTATCCTTGACTATAAAAGTTCTATCAAGACCTTATCCGAAACCGATATCTTTGCGGCCTTACAGCTACAACTATTAACCTATGCGATGGTCGTTCATCAGCAACAACAAAAGGAAATCATGGGTGCTTACTATATTTCCTTAAAGAATGAAACTATTCCCTGTCCTGCCGGTAAACTGACACGTAAAAAGCCGGTTACATATAATGAATATGTGAAAGAGGATTATATGCTCATGAAGCAAAAAGCACAGCGCTTCAACGGTTGGACAATGCAAAAGCAAGTGGATACCTTAGATGACAACGCCACTCATATCGTTGGTTTACGCATCAATAAAGAGGAAGAGGTCAAAGCAGGAAAGCTCTACAATTTAGAAGCAATCAGCTCTTATATGAAGCAGCTTTATGAAATCCTTGCCTCTCGTATCTTAAACGGCGATATTGCCTGTACACCGTTGGAGCATGCTTGTGATTATTGCAGCTATCAGCCGATTTGTCGCTTTAAAGGCTTCTACGCCGATAAAAAACGCTTAGTAGAGCCACATGATGATTTATATTGGGACGGAGGTGAACAAGATGCCTAAATGGAATGCCCAACAAAAGAAAGCCATTGAAACCAAGCAAAAAAATATTCTTGTTTCTGCCTCTGCCGGAAGTGGAAAAACAACTGTATTGATTGCTCGTCTGATGGATCTGGTTATGAAGGATCATATCTCAATTGATGAAATATGTGCCATGACCTTTACCGAAGCTGCTGCCAATGAAATGAAAAAACGTTTGGCAAGTGAATTACAAAAGGCGTATGCTGCGGCACAAAGCATGGAGGAGAAAGCCTTTATTACCAAGCAGCTTACCAATCTGCAAACGGCTCATATTTCTACTATTCATTCCTTCTGCCTTTCCATTATCCAAAAGTATTACTATATCATCGGCTTATCAAAGAAACGAATTGCGAATATCATGGATAATGCAGCAATGACACATTATCAAGATGCTGCCATGAGCCAAGCTTTTCAACGTCAATACGAACAACAAGATCCGATCTTCTTAGAGCTTTGCATGATGTTTTCCTCCCGTCCGGAAAATGATGATATGCTTCAAAAAACCATTGCCAAGCTTGCGACTACTGCCTCCAGTAAAGCAGACAGCGATGCTTGGTTGAATCGTCTTTGCGATACATACAGCTCCTGTAAACAAATCAACGATTTACCAAAAGAACTGCTTGATTATTTCTATGACTATCTCACCATTCAAAGCCTACGTTATCAAGAGCTTTTAAACAGCCTGTTAGAGCGCTACCGGCTGCGCTATTATGAAGAAGAAAAAAAACATGCCCTTCTACAAGCAAAGTGCGACTTACTTCCAACCTTGTTTGAAGCCTTAAAAAACCGCAATTATATGGACTATCGCCAATTGTTTATCAATATCTGTCATGGTATTGTTCCTACCTCACCGGATAAAGAGGACAAGGAATATACCCGACTGCGTAAAGAAAGTCAAGAGCTGGAGGATAGCTTACTTGCGATACTGTATCGTGAGGATACCTTAATACGAGATATGACAAAGTTAGCACCTTACGTTCAAAAGCTTGTTTGTATGTGCCAAGACTATCGTCAAAGCTATGCAGCCTTAAAGGCAAAGCATGAAATGATTGACTTTGACGATATGGAGCATTTTGCTTTGGCAATCCTGCAAGCCAACCAAGGCAGTATTGCAAAGCTATATCGTGAACAATTTGTAGAAATCATGGTTGATGAATTTCAAGACAGCAACGATGTACAAAACAGTCTTGTTCAACTGATTTGCCGTGAGAATAATGTATTTCGTGTCGGCGATATCAAGCAATCCATTTACAGCTTCCGTCATGCAAAGCCGGATCTGATGAAATCCTTAATCGAACAAAAAGGAGAGAATGATGAAGTCATCTATCTTTCCAACAACTATCGTTCTAAAAAAATGATTGTTGATTTCAATAACGAGCTGTTTAAGATTCTTATGAACATGGATCGTTTTTCTTGTAGCTATCGCAAGGAAGATGATGTCGATACCGGTGTTCCCGCCCAAGAAGAAAACAATGTACCGATTTGTTTTCATGCGATCTTCCACGATGAAATCAAGGAGGTGCAACAGCTCATTGTTGCGAAAAACACGCTTAAGGCAAACTATATTGCCAATCAAATCATTCATATAAAAGATAAAGAAAAGCGTCAGTGGAAAGACTTTGTCGTACTTGTTCGAAGCAATGCCCGTAAGGATAATTTAAAAGCTGCTTTTGATGAATTAAACATTCCTTACTTTATAGACATTAAATACGGCTTTTATCAATCAAGCAGTGTTCAGGTTATCTTATCAACCTTAAAAGCCTTATGCAATCCTCATGACGATATTTCCTTTGTTGCATGCATGATGTCTCCGCTATGGAATTACAGTGCACAGGCAATGGCTGAAATCAAGCTGAAAAAGGATAAGCAGGAAAGCTATTATCGCTACATGTCCAAGCATACACCAGATGAGCTTGCGGATTTTGAAACTTTACGCCAAAAGCGTTATACTTACAAGCTGCATGAAATCATCAATCAGCTGTTTCTTTTCCATGACTATTATGCAAAACATACAAGCATTCAGGAAAAGACCAACTTGGATCTATTATTTGAAAAAGCGATTCAATTTGAAGCTAAAGAAGCCGGTAGTTTAGAATCTTTCTTAGCACAGATCGATCAAATTCAAGATGCTCAAACAGCCGAAGCCATTCCGGTTGGCAGTGAAGCCGATGTCGTTCGTGTCATGAGCATTCATCAATCCAAAGGTCTGCAATTTCCGGTTGTATTCCTATGGTCAAGTGATAAACAAACACCGATTGAATTTAAGGATTTCTGTATCCTAGACGCTGAGCTTGGTATCGGTATGAAGGCGATGGAACTGCCTAAGCGCTATGTACGTACAACACTGCCACGCATTGCCATGGAGCATAAAAAAGATAAAGAAGAATTAGAGGAGGAAATGCGTATTCTTTATGTTGCCACTACTCGTGCCCAACAACAGATGCACATTGTAGATTGCATATTATCCCTTGAGCCTTATCGCCACCCTTTAACCACCAGTGATATTTATAAACGAAAAGGCTATACCGCTTGGATCCTACAAGCCTTTCTTTCCATGCAAAGTCCTTTGTTTACCTTAAAAGAGGTACATCATCTATGGGAAAATCAAGTACAGACAAAACAGGCAACAACCTATAAAAAGCTTCCGATTTATACAAAGGAAGCGAGTTCTTGGAAGTTGTCAACTGCCAGTGAACAAAACATAAACACCACAGAGCCATTCCAATGGAAACAAAAAAATGATGGAACGATCTATGGTAGTGCCATGCATAAGATGGTAGAGCTATCCCAAGGGAAATCCTTGACGCCAAAGGAATACACAGCACTTGCGGAAACCATCAATTTTACGCTTCATGACAGCGACATCAAAAAGCTAAATGCATTACAAAGCAATCCAATCTATCAAAATGCCCTGCAAGTCTGGCATAGCTATGAGATGCCTTTCAATGTCGCAATCCATGATGAAATTCTTCATGGCTATATGGATTTTGTATCTATCGGTGAACAAGATATTATTTTAATTGATTTTAAAACCGATGCCACACTTGATGCACAGGAATTAACCAAGCATTATAGGGAACAGCTTCATACCTATCAAAGAGCCTTACAAGCCCTTTATCCTCAGCATCAGATTCACGCATATCTTTATTCCTTTGCCTTAAATCAAATGCTGCCAATACAATAAAACAGCCGTTATGGCTGTTTTATTGTATTTAGCTTTTATGCGTGTTTTACGCGATCTCTCTCCTCGGCACGTTTCCCGTTATTAAAGCGATCAACTGTACCTACCAAATAACCGGTGATACGACGAATCTTCTCAAAGCCTTCCGGTTGTAAATGATATCCTAAACCGACTTCCTCGCCATCGAAATCTAAAGAAATCGATGCGATTTCTTTACCCGGATTTTTTGAGTGAACATAAGCGATATAAGCCTTTGCCTCTTTTTCTCCTATTGTTTCATTCGCACTGATTTCAATCCCATCTACTACCATTTTATAATCCATAACAAGCCCTCCTGCTTCTTTTCTTTAGTATAATCCTTTCCGGTATGCAATTCAATTTTTTTGCCTACAAACTTCCGTTTCGCTCAAATCGAATATTCGAAAACGGATATAGGATATAAATGTCTTTACCTTTGAAATCACTTCTTTTAAATGGTCCCACAGCACGTGAGTCATGTGATTCAATGCGATTATCTCCCATTAGGAAATACTCATCTTCTCCTAAGGTAACCTTATCAAAATCATGTGTAAACTGATCTCCTCGTGAACGAATGTCATTGGCATATTCATTATCCAAATAAGGCTCCTCAATTGCCAAACCATTAACATAGACAACATCGTCCTTGGCATAAATCGTATCGCCCGGTAATCCGATTACACGCTTTACCCATGCTTCTCCATTCGTAATTTCCGCATCATTTACAACAACAACATCATAGCGTTGAATATCATGAATCTTCATATCAATAATATTCATTAAGCCGATTTCATCATCATGTAAGGTCGGATACATGCTTAAACCATCAACCTGCACCGGACGCATAACAAAGGTTGTAAATAGATATACGATAATGGCACATAGAACAAAGGTTTTTAAAAAATCAAGCAGCATATAGCCGATACTGTCTTTATCTTTCTTTTGGTTTTCTTCCAAGCTTATCACCTCGGTTGTTTCATTATAGCACTAAAGTTTACTTACGAAAAGAAGAACACGCTTAAACGTGTTCTCCATAAACATTGATACGATTGATTGCCTTGGCAAGCGCAACCTCCGCACGCTTGATATTGGTGCGTTCATCTTGCTTTGCAAGACGTTTTTCAGCACGCTCCTTAGCACGTTTGGCACGTTCGATATCAATTTCTGCTCTGCCTTCAATAGCATCGGTTAAGATACGCATTTCGTTGTTGCTCATTTGCAACAAACCTCCGGCAAGCGCATAATCCTGATAAACACCATTCTCCTTTAAAGAACAACGGCATGTTGCTAACATTGCGACAAGCGGTACATGGTGAGATAGAATCGTACGTTCTCCTTCCACGGTTTTTACATTAACAGCTTCGACCTCACACTCTTTATATAATCCAAGCGGAGTGATAATTTTTAATGCAATCATAGGCTAGCCTTCCAAAGTTTTAGCTTTTTCTACCGCGTCCTCGATCGTTGCGACAAACATAAATGCCTGTTCCGGAAGATCATCATATTTCCCAGCTAACAGCTCCTTAAAGCTGCGAATGGTATCCTCTCTTGAAACATAGCAGCCTTTGATTCCGGAGAATACTTCCGCAACATGGAATGGCTGAGATAAGAAGTTACGTACACGACGTGCACGATTAACGATGATCTTATCTTCCTCGCTAAGTTCGTCCATACCGAGAATCGCAATAATATCCTGTAGCTCCTTATAGCGCTGTAAAATTTCCTGTACCCCACGAGCAACCTCATAATGCTCTTCACCGACAACAAGCGGATCAAGGATACGTGAACTTGATTCCAGTGGATCAACCGCCGGATAAATTCCCAATGCCGCAATATCACGATCAAGTACGGTTTTTGCGTCCAAGTGGGTAAATGCCGTTGCAGGTGCAGGGTCCGTTAAGTCATCGGCAGGTACATAAATGGCTTGTACTGATGTAATAGATCCGTTTTTGGTAGAGGTAATACGCTCTTGAAGCTGTCCCATTTCAGTTGCTAAGGTTGGCTGATAGCCTACGGCACTTGGCATACGTCCTAATAGGGCACTTACCTCAGATCCTGCCTGTGTGAAACGGAAAATGTTATCAATAAACAACAACACGTCTTGATGATCATGATCACGGAAATGCTCTGCCATGGTAAGTCCGGTTAGACCAACACGCATTCTGGCTCCCGGTGATTCGTTCATCTGCCCATAAACTAGCACGGTTTTATCCAAAACGCCGCTGTCCTTCATTTCGTGATACATATCGTTTCCTTCACGCGTACGTTCACCGACACCGGTAACAACCGACATTCCGCCATGTTCCTTGGCAATGTTATGAATCAGCTCTTGAATCAATACGGTTTTACCAACTCCGGCACCACCGAACAAACCGATCTTACCACCCTTGGCATAAGGACAAAGAAGGTCAATGACCTTAATACCGGTTTCCAGCATCTCGGCACTTGTTTGCTGTTCATCAAAGGTAGGTGCTGCACGATGAATCGGAAGCTTGGTAGCTGCTTCTACCTTTCCAAGTCCATCAATTTCACGTCCTAATACGTTAAACATACGTCCTAGGACTTCTTTTCCAACCGGAACACTGATCGGTGCACCGGTATCAATTGCTTCCATACCTCTTACAAGACCATCGGTACTGCCCATGGCAATACAACGCACACGATCATCACCCGTATGCTGAGATACCTCGACAACCAAGGAATCTTGGTCTTTTAAAGGAATTTCAATGGCTGTAAGTAAAGCAGGAAGCTCTCCATCTTCAAATGTAATATCGACAACAGGTCCGATGACCTGAACGATCTTTCCTATATTTTTACTCATGTATTCGCTCCTTCCATCGCATTGACACCACCGACAATTTCCGTAATTTCTTGTGTAATTGCCGCCTGTCTAGCTTGGTTGAATTGCAGTTCTAATGTTTCTTTTAATTCTTCGGCATTATCCGTTGCACTTTCCATCGCCATACGACGACTGGCCTGCTCGCTTGTTTTGGTTTCCAAGAAATAACTATATAAAAGTGAGCGGACATACATCGGAACCAAATCGTTTAGAATCTGATCCCCTGCCGGTTCAAATTCCGTTAATGCTTTTTCATTTGTCGCCGTTGCTGATGCTTCCTTTTCTACCGGCAGTATATTAACAACGACCGGCTCAAAGGTTACCGAATTCACAAAGCGTGTATATAGAATGCGGATCTTGGCAATTTCCTCATTCCGATACTTTTCCAACAAGGTATCCGCAATGGTCGATAATTCCGCATAGCATTCATCTTCTAAATCCGTATGGGCATCGAAAAGCTGAAAATCCTTATTTTTGATCCAAGCATATCCACGACTTCCGATCATGATGATATCATCATCTCGATACTCCTGTAACAGACGATATACATTGGCATTATATCCACCGCACAAGCCCATATCACTTGTAAATACAATGGTACACGCCTTTCCCTTGCGGCTTGTCAGATATGGGTGAGGAACAGCTTCGATCGTAGATAGAATGCTTTGCACCGTTTCTTTTAAATAGTGTGCATATTCACGATTTTGTTCCATGTAATCCTTTTGCTTCTTTAACTTACTAGAGGCAACAAGCTGCATGGCCTTGGTAATTTTTTGTGTAGATTCTACGGAACGGATACGCGCCTTAATGGCTAATTTACCGGCACCCATAAACTACCCTTCCAAGATGTTTGCAAATTCTTTTGCGAAAGCATCTAAGGCCTGCTTGATGCTTTCACTCAACGCTTCGTCAAGAGCCTGTTTTTCATCAATTTGGGCAATGATTTCATGATGCTCACGCTCCATATACTTCAGCATTTCTTTTTCGTAAAGTGCTACATCTTCAACCTTTACATTTTTCAAATATTTATTTTTAGCCGCAAACAAAGACAATACCTGATGACTTGCGCTCATTGGATCATATTGATTTTGAATCAATAAGCGTGTCAAACGCTCACCATGCGCTAAGGTTTCACTAGTCGCAGCATCTAAATCACTACCGAATTTCGCAAAGGCCTGCATCTCACGATACTGTGCCAATTCCAATTTCAAAGAACCACTAACCTGTTTCATCGCTTTAATTTGTGCCGCACTACCGACACGTGATACGGATAAACCGGAATCAACTGCCGGACGTACACCGCTGTTAAACAGTTCCGTCTGCAAGAAAATCTGTCCGTCGGTAATGGAAATAACATTGGTTGGGATATACGCCGCAATGTCTCCTGCCTGAGTTTCGATAATCGGCAAGGCAGTTAAGCTTCCTCCACCCAATTCATCATTTAGCTTCGCAGCACGCTCCAACAAACGAGAATGCAAATAGAATACATCTCCCGGATAAGCTTCACGTCCAGGAGGGCGCTTCAACAGTAATGACATGGTACGATATGCCACCGCATGCTTACTCAAGTCATCGTAAACAATCAGTACATCATCACCATTTTCCATCCATTCCTCACCGATTGCACAGCCTGCATACGGTGCAATATATTGTAGTGGTGCAGCATCACTGGCCGTAGAAGATACGATCGTTGTATATTCCATTGCGCCATGGCTTCTTAATTTTTCTACGATCTGTGCTACGGTACTGGCTTTCTGTCCGATCGCAACATAAATACATTTAACATTTTTATCTTTTTGGTTGATGATCGTATCAATCGCAATCGCTGTTTTTCCGGTTTGGCGATCACCGATGATCAACTCACGCTGTCCACGTCCGATCGGAATCATGGAGTCAATAACCTTCAAACCGGTCATCAGCGGCTGATGAACGCTTTTACGAGTCATAACACCCGGTGCTACACGCTCTACCGGACGGAATTTATCACTAACGATTGCTTCTCCTCCATCAATCGCTTGACCTAACGCATTTACGACACGACCAAGCATCATATCTCCTACCGGAACCTCAACGATCTTACCGGTTCTTTTTACCTCATCGCCTTCTTTAATTCCGGTATCATTTCCCATTAAAACGGCACCGACATGTTCTTCCTCTAAATTCAGCACCATTCCATATACATCATGGGGAAACAGCAGCAGCTCTCCCGCCATTGCATTGCGAAGTCCGTAAACCAAGGCAATTCCATCACCGATGGTAATGACCGTACCTGTTTCATCGACTTCCATTTCATCGTCATAACGACGAATTTGCTCCTTTAATAGCTTACTTATTTCTTCTGGCTTCAAACTCACTGCATTCACCTCACTTTCTTTTCTATTTAGAAACAATTTCTCGATGCATGCGTTCCAAGCGAGACAATGCACTGTTATCAATCAACGTATCGTTGATCTTCACACGTATGCCCGCAATCAATTCTTCATCAACTGATAAACGCATATCAATCGTTTTATTCAATTTTTCTTCCAGTGTCTTTTTCAAGCGCTTTGCTTCTTCCTCTTTTAAAGCAGCAGCACTCTTTACATAGACAACCTGAATATGATTTACCTCGTTATAGTTTCGGATATATTCTTTTACAATTTCATGCATCGCCTTGAAATGACCTTTATCAATCAAAAGCTTCATAAAATTTAAAAGTACAGGATCCAGATCATGCTTATAAACTTCCTCCAAAATTTCCTTTTTCTGTTTTTTGGAAATCTTCGGGTGTCCTAAAACGGTATAAAAATCAGCATCTTTCATCGTTTGATCGACAAACAACAGCTGTTCCTTATACATATCCAACTTATGATCTTCTTGAGCAATAGCGAAAATAGCATCACAATAGCTTTTAGCAACTAAGCCTGCCATGTGTCATCACCTGCATGTTCAATAAAATCATCTACGTAGGCCTGCTGCTTGCTTTCGTCCATTTCCTTCTTAACGATTGCTTTGGCAGCTTCAAAAGCCACATCGACAATCGTTTGTTTCATTGCCTGCTGAGCCTGTGCCTTTTCGCGCTCCATATCCTGTTTGGTTTTTGCTTTTAGCATATCTGCTTCCTCACGTGCCTTTGCCAAAACTTCTTTACGTTCCTCATTGGCATGCTTTTGAGCAGCTTCGATAATTTCACGAGCCTCTCCCTTTGCACCGGCTAATTGCTGTTCATACTGCTGACGGTAGTTTTCACCCTCTGCCTTTGCATCAGCTCCGGCTTTTAGATCTGCCGCTATCGCATCATGACGCTTTTGGAAATAATCGCTAACATAATCCCAAAAGAAATGCTTTGCGAACAGACATAAAATCAAGGTAGAGACCAGAACCATGATCATATCCACAACATCTAAACGCAGGTAATTTGATATATTTATATCCATTTATCAAACCCTCCTGTGTGGCAGCTTACATATTTGTAAAAATCAAGATCAATGCGATAACAAGTGCATAGATACCGGTTGTTTCCGCCATGGCGATACCAAGCACCATGATGCTACGAATCTTACCTGCTGCTTCCGGATTACGTCCGACAGCCTCTGCACCTTTACTTGCCGCAATACCCTGTCCGATTCCGGGACCTAAACCGGCGATCATTGCAATACCGGCACCCAACATTGCCATACCTTTTACAAATTCTTCATTAAACATTTTTTCTTACCTCCGTATTTGTTTATTCTTCCTCACTAGCCATACTGTCAGATAAGAAGAAGCTGGCGAGCGTAAAGAAGATGTAGGTCTGAATCAGACCTGAGAAAATATCGAAATATGCGTGGAAGAACGGAGTGAGCGAATAACCGATGATACTAAACGGCAATAAGCTTTCCATTAACCCATATACCATACCGACAATAATGGTACCGGCAAGCATATTTCCAAATAAACGTAAGCTCAAGGATACCGGCAGAGCCAAATCTCCAAGAACATTGAGTGGCATAAACAGCAAAAACGGATCGCATAATTCCGCAATTCTGCCCTTGATGCCTTTTTCCTTTAGTCCGGTATATTGGACCAAAACAAACATCATGACGGCGAGCGTCACATTGACACTGAGATTACTGGTTGGCGGCTGCAATCCAATAAGACCTAATAGATTGCTAGGGGCCATCATAAAAATCAAAGAACCAAAGAAGGGAAGATATGCTTTTGTTCTTTCCTTTAGGTTATCGGATATGATTCCAGTACCCAGCTTGGCGATGACTTCACATAACAGCAGGAAGCCCTTTGGTGCTTCTCTTGGATCAGCTTTTTTGATTTTCTTTCCGGCAAAATAAAAGAAAATCATAAGGATCACACAGAGAGCTAACCAATTTACGATGGATTCATGGATATAAATATGGAATCCAGCGATTGTTATGTCAATTGCCACTAATCCATCTCCTCTCTATATCGAACGCTATACACAATAATTGCTGCCTTATGACACATAAAGCCGACAAGTAGTGCGAAAACGTTGATGCCGGAATACATACTTAATGTAAAAACACAGGCATAGAAAATAAAACGTAACAAATAGCCTACATACGCTTTGCTTTTCGCATTGCTTTCTTCAATTCCAAGCGACATGGACTGAATCATCTGAAAGCCGATAAGGGCACACATAAGTCCGATTACAACTCCACCGGCTACTTCGGCGATTTTATCATGCCATATAATAGCGGCGAGGATACTAAGTGTACCGCCGATGAACAAAGAAAGCAAGCGTATTTTACGGGTCATTTTTTGTAGCTCATTCATTCTTACTCATTTCCTTCCACAGTCGATAAAAGCCTCCGCCAATCGCATAGGCTAGGCATAGTAGGATAGCAAGCGGCGCAGTGTTCAGCCATTGATCTAATAAATAACCGATACCGGCCGCAAACAAGGTCGTGAGTGTAAAAACCGCAAGCCATTGAATTGCCCATTTCATGCTTTATTTTGTTCCGAAAATACGATCGCCTGCATCTCCGAGTCCCGGAACAATATAGCCTTTTTCATTCAGTTTTTCGTCTAAAGCAGCTAAGTAAATATCCACATCGGGGTGCTCTTTTTCAACAACCGCTACACCTTCCGGTGCGCCGACAAGACAAACCAAACGAATATTTTTTGCGCCTTGACGTTTTACCATTTCAATAGCGGCACAGGCACTTCCTCCGGTTGCCAGCATCGGATCAACGATCATCACGACACTGTCATCAATTGTCTTGGGATACTTTTCAAAATACGTATGTGGTTCCAATGTTTCTTCATCACGATACAAGCCGACATGGGCAATTTTTACCGTTGGAATTAAATTACAAATTCCATTTACCATGCCAAGCCCTGCACGAAGAATCGGAACAAGCACAATTTCTTTACCTAAGGTAAAGGTGTTACAAGTTTGAACCGGTGTTTCGATCTGTACCGGCTCCAACGGAAGATCTCTAGTGATTTCATAAGCCATCAGTCCTGCGATTTCATCAAGGTTCTGACGGAAATCCTTTGTCCCCGTTTCTTTCTTACGCATCTGTGTCAGCTTATGCGTAATCAAAGGGTGTTCCAATACCTTTAACATAACATGTTCTCCTTTGCTTTAGAAGCATTTTTAACAACGCTTCATCGTTGTTATTATAACATGAATTATGCCTAATTTTTACCATTTTATGCAAGTCATATGATTTCCCATAATTCACATAATTTAAATCGTTTCATCTTTCTTTCCTCTTTGAAAAATAGGGAAGTTTCTATCGAACGATTGTTAAAATCCACGGTTTTCTACCTATCAACATACAAAAAAACATAAGTCTTTATGATCATAAGCTGTGTTTCGTTTCCATAAATATTCAAAAATAAATATTTATCATTCTCCTGTGCATTCAAACTGTTAGATATATACTTTTAAAAGATATGATTATGATCGTATGTTCAAATTTATATCATGAAATCAAACTCCTTTGTGATTTTTACCTACACTGCCTGCAATTGTCTCATTTTTTGAAAAGGATATGTGTGGGTTGCAATCTGTTTACGACTTTTTTATGTCGAGCTTTTTTTAAAGGAGCATGTGTCAGATATGAACTGTTTTGACACATCATAATGCTAAAATAAATAAATTTTCGTATATTGTGTTGATATTGTGATTACATTTGCATATAATATGTATGTAGAAAGGAGCTGTTGATTATGGCTAACTTAAATATTCGTATTGATAACAACCTTAAAAGAGATGCAGAAGCTATCTTCTCCGATTTAGGCATTTCTTTATCCGCCGCAACAACTATGTTCTTGAAACAAGTAGTACGCACAAATGGTATTCCTTTTGAATTGAAAGCTGACCCTTTTTATTCTGCGGAAAATCAAGCACGTTTGATAACTGCAAAAGAAAGAATGGAAAGTACAGGAGGTACGAGCCACGAGCTGATTGAGGTTTCTGATGATTAAAGTATGGGACGATTACGCATGGGAAGACTACTTATATTGGCAGTCAAAAGATAAAAAAACCTTAAAACGTATTAACCTTTTAATTAAAGATATTGATAGAAACGGATATGACGGAATAGGCAAACCCGAAGCCCTTACCGGAAGTCTAAAAGGATATTGGAGCAGACGCATTGACGAAAAAAACAGAATCGTATATCGTATCAATGAAAACAAAATTGAAATCTTGCAATGTCGAACTCATTACGGAGATAAATAGATAAGCATATACTACGCAAGCGCCTACCATGACGCTTTTTATTATGGACAAAGGCTATGTGTCATATCAAAACAGTTTGGGTATGGTATGTATCGATTGGAAACTGTTTAAGAAATCAAATAATTTTAACCTTTACAAGTATGCAAAAAAAAGTCGTATTACAATATAATTCATTTGAAGGAAGATGAACACTATGACATACAAAGCGTTAGACATTGCTAAATGGTTTTTATCAAAAGACGTAGATAAAACTTTATTCAACAAAGAATTAACAAGCAAAAACGTAATAACATTCTATGAAGAAAATGTACGTTTAAACAAATTTTTGTTTTTTGTACAAAATATTCATAGTGCAAAATATGGCATTAATGAACGCTTTTATGAGTATGATAACGGAGCCGTTGTGGAAGAGGTTCGAACTAACTATGCTGTTTTATTATTTAATAAAAAGAACAAAAAAAGCTGTAACAAAATGACCTAAAAATTTTGTCATTTTGTTACAGCCTCTTTTTTCATATTCATTTGTAATTTTTATGATACATTCATTTCTTTGGTCTGGGTTGTTTGAATAGCTTCAACAACTGCCGGTCGAATATTCTCTGCGATTTCTAACATATCCATGACATTTTCAATCTTCATATTATTGATCTTCATTAGCTTTGAAACTGTTTCCGCAATACCCATGATTCGTCCATCAGCCAATCCATCTGCACGTCCATCATCGAACCACCCTTGTGATAGGTTACACATAACATCGACCTCCTCTTTCATCATTAGTATACCATAGTTCTTCATCAATTGATATTTCTTAATCTCGCTTGTCAGCTTTGCTTTAAATAAAATATACAGCATTTCCATCAAGCTATGCGGTTCATCTTCAAGCTCATAATAGCTCTTTGGATACAGCATAATAATCTGAAATTTGAAAACCACATTTTTATAAGTGGTTATTAACCCTCACAGGGTTTTAATAAAATCCTCCGAAAGCCTTGAAAATAAAGGGTTTATCGCAAAATGCTCACCTTAACTTATTATACGATTTCACTTACGTTTATTCTTCCCTTGGAAGCTGATAAGGGCAAACACAAGGGCAAGAAAATCTGATAACAAGATATAAGAGAATGTGGCAATCGGAGAACTGTGACGTATGTGCGAATATATTATACTGGAGGATTTATTATATGGACAAGTACATTTTTGATGAAAGCAACGGTTTATGGTATGAATTGCAGGGAGATTATTATATCCCTTGTCTGATACTTTCCGAAGAAGAAACACAGCCTATCGGTTTGTGGGGACAGCGCCACAAGCAGTATCTAAAGGAGCATAAGCAGTTCCTCTATACCACAATGCTGATTGAGGGTACACTAAACTCCTACCTTGCAGATATTGACAGACAGGCACAGGAGCGTTTGCTCCTGCTGACAAAGCAAATTGCAGAGCAGGAAAATGTGACCGAGCAACTGAAAGCAGATAATGCTATGCTGTGGGTACAGAAAATGAATGAAATTCAGTCCAGAGTTAGAGAAATCATTTACAGCGAGATTATCTACGCATAACAGAATGAGTGATTGGGGCGGTAAGCCAGCTTTTGGCTTACTGCCCTTGTCTGCTCATAAGCAAAATAAAGAAATACCGTCAATGGCAGTGCTTGCACTGTTCATCGAGACCATTGACGGTATTTCTTTATTTTGCTATCGCTGTCCGTGGCTTTTTTCAATTTTAAACGTTGCTTAAAACAACTTATTGTGTTAAAATATATGCTGATACAAATAAGAGTTTAGGAGGAACCGAAACTATGACAGCATCAATGCGTTTAAGATAAGCTGGCAATAAAAAAAGCAGAATCTATCCCCGATGATAGGCTTTTTTGTTGTGCTTATTTATACGATATTGAGCATTCATTAGTTACGGTGAGGATATTGGTTATTTAACTATACCTTTATTTAACTATGTCTTTAATATGAATGTTTCCAAATTGTATGTATGCAGACCAAAAGCCACATTGTGGATTTTGGCCTGCATTTTTTATTGCCTAGAATGCTATTCAAAATAGAAATTCAAGCAAAATAATATGCAGGAGATAATATAAATGGAAAAATACAACAATTGGAAACTTAAGTTTTATACAATATGGGCAGGGCAAGCAGTATCATTAATCACTAGTGCCATCCTGCAAATGGCGATTATTTTTTACCTTACAGAAAAAACAGGATCTGCGATGGTCTTGTCTATGGCTTCACTAGTAGGTTTTTTACCCTATGCGGTCTTTGGACCAGCTATTGGTGTATTAGTGGATCGTCATGATAGGAAGAAGATAATGATTGGTGCTGATTTAATTATCGCAGCAGCTGGTTCGGTGCTTACTATTGTTGCATTCTATATGGAGCTACCTGTCTGGATGATTATGATAGTATTGTTTATCCGTAGCATTGGAACAGCTTTTCACACCCCGGCTCTCAATGCGGTTACACCACTTTTAGTACCAGAAGAACAGCTTACGAAATGTGCAGGCTATAGTCAGTCTTTGCAGTCTATAAGCTATATTGTTAGTCCGGCGGTTGCAGCACTCTTATACTCCGTTTGGGAACTAAATGCTATTATTGCCATCGATGTATTGGGTGCTGTGATTGCATCTATTACGGTAGCAATTGTACGTATTCCTAAGCTGGGTGATCAAGTGCAAAGTTTGAAACCAAATTTCATACGAGAAATGAAAGAAGGAATGGCTGTACTACGGCAAAATAAAGGATTATTTGCTTTATTACTCGTTGGAACATTATATATGTTTGTTTATATGCCCATAAATGCATTATATCCTTTAATCACTATGGAATATTTTAATGGTACACCGATGCATATTTCTATTACGGAGATTGCTTATGCCTCTGGTATGTTGATAGGGGGTCTATTATTAGGGTTATTTGGGAATTACCAAAAGCGAATCTTATTAATAACGGCATCCATTTTTATGATGGGGATAAGCTTAACCATTTCAGGATTACTTCCCCAAAGTGGATTTTTCATATTTGTAGTCTGCTGTGCAATAATGGGGCTTTCGGTTCCGTTTTACAGCGGTGTGCAAACAGCTCTTTTTCAGGAGAAAATTAAGCCTGAATATTTAGGACGTGTATTTTCTTTAACTGGAAGTATCATGTCTCTTGCTATGCCAATTGGGTTAATTCTTTCTGGATTCTTTGCTGATAGAATCGGTGTAAATCATTGGTTTTTACTATCAGGTATTTTAATTATTTGCATTGCAATAGTTTGCCCAATGATAACTGAGATTAGAAAATTAGATTTAAAACAAAATTCATAGGAGGGCCATTTTTATGTATTTAATTTTCATGTAATTTTTCCTGCTAAAATCGCAGGGTTTTCCCTGCGTACAAGCAAATGAAAACATGCGATTATAGACAGGAGGAAAATGTTATGGAATTGATATTAAAAGCAAAAGACATTCGTGTGGAATTTAAAGGACGCACTTGTTTAGATATAGATGAATTAGTTTCGTTAACAAATTCCACCCAAAATAGAAAAGCGATGCGTAGAAAACTTTCAGGTTTCTGTTGAGTTTGGATTGCATAAGAAAACACCCTGCAAGACGAAAAAATCTTGCAGGGTGTTTTCTTATGCTCTGATATATATGTAAGACCGCAAGGCAGGTTGCCCTGCGGTGTTGATTTCCTATGTCGTGATTATCTGTCCCTGCCTTGGGATTTCTTTCTCTGCTTCGACTGAGAACTCTGTTTACTCTCTTCCTGAAGCTGTCTGAGCCTGTTACGCACACTTTGTCTTTCGGGCGGTCTGTGCTGTTTCTCGGCAGGTTTCTGTCCGTTCTTAACTGTCTGCTCCCATTCTGCAAGGTCTTGGTTATACTGTGTGATAATAGCCTCTGCTTTGCGGTAAGTTTTCATAAATGCCTGTACATCAGGATAACCGTCATCTTTTAGAATATCGGGGAGTTTATCCAGTTTTTCTTTAAGCTCGGATTCGGTCTGCTGTATCTGTTTTTCCAGAGCCTTGCGTTCCTTGCCCTTGAAGATACCCGTTGTTTCAGCAAGCTGCTGTCGCAGATTCGGGAGTGTGATCTCCTGTATCTTCTTGATTGCTTTCGCCTGCTTCTGTACCTTTAGCATAAGGGTCTGCATTGTGCGGAACTCGTCCATATCCATATCAAGGACTGGCTTGGGTGGCATATCCTTTTCACGGATGATGGCTTGCAGAAATTCCTTTGCCTTGCCTACGATACTTCTGAATAGGTTTGGAAGCCAACCATTTTCACGGATGGACTGACCGGCTTTATCGTGGATTTCGGTCTGCTTGATTTCCAGTATCTTTGTTTCTTCAATGCCCGATACAAGAGCCAAATCTGCTGTTCTGTTCCATTCCTGCCTTGCCGTGTTGTCCGCTTCGATTTCGGCAGCTTTGGGGTTGTTCTTGCCTATCTTTTTTGTGGGGAGATACACGCTGTTCTTATCAAACACTTTCAGTCGTTGCTCGGGATCTGAAATGTGGGAATTGATAAGTTCCGTGTAAACTTCTTTTGCTTCTGCTATGAACGCTTCACTTTTGAAACGCTCATCTTTGGTTTTGAATAAATGGCTTTCGTAAACATCCCCCTTTTTGATAACGGTACAGCCTTTTCGGATTTGACCGTTTTCGTCTGTGATTTCTTTCTTGGTTCGTACCCTTTTTCCTGTTTCGTCATAAAATACGCTTCTGGTGGCAATCTTGATGTCAGGTTCTGGAAGCAGTTTCCTTTCGCTGAATATGAGATGAATGTGGTAATTGGTCTTGCGTTTGTTGTGGTGCAGAGCCGATACACATTCCACTCCGTACTGCTGTCGGAACTTATCCGTAAATTCTTCAAGCACCTGCTGAGGGTCAAAGGTGGTGTAAATCTCCGGCAGGGCAATGATTAGCTCCCTTGCTTCGATACACTTTCCTGTTGTTCCGCTTCTCTGGAACTCCTGCTGACTTTCCCTGGCGAGATTTTTCCAAAAGGTATTGTCGGCGGTACGATAGGTGGCATAAAGGTTTTCCTGTTTGGCGTGGCTCGTGATATATGAGATTCTTCCCTTGACATTGGGCAGCTTCGACATCTGAATGAACGAATGTCTTGCCAACCTTTTGCTCCTTTCTTCGCTGAGAATACCGTACTCATTACGCAACCGACTTGTCGGGTGCGGCTGTCACAGCCATCGGTGATTGGTGGGACAGCAATGGAAATTGCGGTGCAATTTCCTCTGTATCATAGCTGAGGTGGTGGTGTCCGAAGCTGTGATACAGGCTCCCCGCAGGGGCGAAATACCCAGAGTACAAATCGCAGATTTGTGCGAGGGGTGTATTTCGCTCTCAAACGCCGAGGGCTTTGGAGAACGGTCATTCCACTTTTCGTACATCACTTGGATTGAGTAAGTTCCTGCCCTGATTGACCGTCATAAAACGCTCCAGCGTATCCCTGCGGATAATGGTCTTTCGTCCGACTTTCAAAACAGGCAGCTTGCCCCAGTCCACCAGTTTTCGCATTGTGTTCCTACCGATACCCGTACATTCCGCTGCTTCTTCGATAGTTAAACCCATTTTAATTGCTGTCATTGTACATCTCTCCTTTCAAAATACTCATTTTGCAACTTTGCAATTATCATTATACTTATTTTGCTATTTCTTGTCAACTCATTTTACAACCCATTAAAGATATTTTTTAATTTTTATCAGAAAAAGAGTTGCAAAATAGGTTTTGGTGTGGTATACTTGGTTTCGATAGGAGGTGTAAACCTTGAAAAAAGAAATTACATTCACCGCAAAACAGGTCGGTGAACGAGTGAAAGAACGTCGAACAGAATTGAATCTTACGATGCCGGAGCTTGGCAAGCGTATCGGAGTGAACAAGTCTACGATACAGAGATACGAAGCAGACGGCGTAGACCCAAAAAGAACAATGATTATCAATGGACTGGCAGAAGCACTGCTTACCACTCCTGAATGGCTCACAGGTCTTTCAGAGGATAAGGAATATGACAGCAGAACGCTCTGTGAAAAAGATTTGGAAGAACATATCAAGAAGTACATTGATACTGTGTCTACGGTTGTGAATGGCGAACCGCACCAACAGCTCCTTACCACATTTCTCGGAAAGATGATTGATTTATATTCCGTTCTCTGCTACCACTTCTCCGACGCTATGGCAGAGGTTGACCGTGTGGCAGAAGATGAAGGACTGAAACAGTCTCTCCGCAGATATGCGATTGAATCAGGAGCGATTACAGAGCGAGTTTACCATAAAGAGATGGAAGCACCGATTGAGGATATGAAACGATTCTTAGACGGAATTTTACATATCTACGATGAAGGACGCACCGCTGTAAAGATGGGTGACCTTTTCGGGATAGTAGCGGAAGCCGAAGCAAGGCTTGCCGAAAAAGAATAATTCCGTGGCTCTTTGACAATGAAAAAAGCCGATGAAACAATCGGCGGATGTGACACTATTTACTTTACGCACACCATACGTCACAGTTCCGGTTGCCACGGATAGAAAGGAGACTATTTATCAATGGCAAAAGGATCTGTAAGAAAAAAGGGCAAGAAATGGTACTACCGCTTCTATGTAGAAGATGAAAGCGGAAAGATGGTACAGCGTGAGTTTGCAGGCACAGAAAGCAAATCTGAAACAGAGAGTCTGCTCCGCAAGGCAATGGAGGACTACGAAGCGAAGAAGTTCGTGGCAAAGCCTGAGAACACCACAGTAGGTATGCTGCTTGATATGTGGGTGGAGGAAGAACTGAAACCCGGCAATTTGAGCAACGGTACAGTGATGGCGTATATGGGAACAGTGAACAGGATAAAGAAATATCCTATCGGCGACAGAAAGCTGAAAACGGTCACTGCGGAACATTTACAGGCATTTATGGACTTTCTCACTTTCGGAGGACAAAACCCTGACGGGACAACAGCAAAGGCACTTAGCAAAGGGTATCTGAGACTGTTCTCAGCGGTATTGCAGGGAGCGTTCCGATTTGCGGTATTCCCAAAGAAACTGATTTCCTTTAATCCTATGCAGTATGTGGTATGGAGGGGAAAGAAAGAGGAATATGAACTGTTTGCAGACGAGGACGGAGAAGTTGATAATGCTCCTACCATTGACCATCAGCAGTTTTTAATGTTGGAGGACTTTCTGAAAAAGAAAGACAATCCTGCATTGCTCCCGATGCAGATAGCCTATTACACAGGGCTTCGTATCGGAGAAGCGTGTGCATTGACTTGGCAGGACATCAACCTTGACGGACAGTACCTCACAGTACGACGCAGTATGCGATACAACGGGCAAAGGCACAAGACAGAGATAGGTGCTACCAAACGCAAGAAAGTCCGCACCGTGGACTTCTGCGACACTCTGGCGGACATTCTCAGAAAGGCAAAGACGGAACAGCACAAGAGCCGCTTCAAGTATGGCGAACTCTACCGCCTCAATTACTATAAAGAGGTCAAGGAGAAAGACCGTACTTACTATGAAGTCTACAGCCTGCCGAGAACGGATGAAGTGCCAGACGGATACAAGGAAATATCCTTTGTCTGCCTTAGACCTGACGGAGCATACGAGTCACCGAGTACGGTTGGTGTTATGACAAGGTCGGCAAAAAAGAAACTGGAAGGATTTGAAGATTTCCATTTTCATATGCTGAGACACACATTTACCAGCAATCTGCTCTCCAATGGTGCAGCACCGAAAGATGTGCAGGAACTGCTCGGGCACTCTGACGTAAGTACCACAATGAACATCTACGCTCACTCTAAAAGGGAAGCGAAACGAACTTCCGCAAGACTGCTTGATAAGGTGGTCGGGGAAGCCTAAACAAAAAGTTTCCCTTGTTTCGGCTCATAAGGGCAAAAACAAGGGAAAATACATAAGGAACGAACATTAAAATGCCGATTTTCCTTGAAAACACAAGGGTTTCGGAGGATTAAATAGATAAATTCTAATTTATCGTAACTTTCCTTTTTCAAATGATACTTAACACCTAAGCATTTCTCCTCAATTGTGTAGAAATTCATCACACCTTCCATTTCCTTTGTTGCATTCATAACGATCCAAATCGAATACACCTTTTTTAATTGTTGAAAATTTGACTTTCCAAAACCTCCTTCATGATTCTTTTGACGTGCCAATAGTCTACTGCAATAATAGATAGCCCTTGTGATAAGCGGATAGGCCGTTTGTCTGTGATTTTGTGCTTCGATATTAATGAACAAACCTATCCTTTCTTCTTTTGAAGAATGAGGGAGCTTTGCGTCAAATAAGATATCGTATCTAATTTCCGCACCAAAGACCGATTGATCTTCAACATTTCTGCCCTTGATTACTTCACTATCCTCCATAGAAACATTCAACATGGGATCATGTTCAATATAAGAAGGAATTTCTTTTAATGGAACATCGGCATATTCCCTTACACATGTCTTTAAAATGTGAGCTAACACCTGTTTATTACTTAAGACTTTTTTACAATATTCATCATAAGCAGAATCAGTAGTATTGTTATCAATTGCATCTGCGATTTCCAAATTTTCCATCATGCTTCATCACCCACTTTCTATATCTGTAATACAGAGCAATCAACACAAGCAAAAAAAACAATAACAAGCATATTCATATCACCTCCAACCCTAAGCGATGCTTGGGGTTCATAAGGTAATACGAAAATCACTTGAAAAAAGGAAAACTTTTTCATATATTCTTATCATCTAACACAACAAAAAAACTTCAACCTTTAGTACATCATTACTAAAAATTGAAGTTTTCTTACTAGTTAATCTTCTCAAACCAGCCTTGTTCCTCACAAAGCTTATAAATACCATCGTCAACATTTGAAGCTGCGACAATATCCGCTTTATCTTTCAGTTCATCGCACGCATTCCCCATAGCTATCGAAGTCCATATAGGATCAAACATGACCATATCATTAAAATCATCACCAAATACTACGACATCTTCCTTTTTTCCATGTACCTGTTGTAATATATCCAAAATTCCTTGATGTTTTTCATCGTACTGAAACATGAGGTAGTCTTTTACAAAACGTAGATTCCCCAATGTATCTTTTAATGTAAGCTTTCCTTCCTCTTCTTGAGAAACGGATAAATAAATTTTGTATATAACCTTCAGTTTTTCGTAATCTAACGTAGGGTCAATAATATAGTTTGTAGGTTCTTTCCTTTCTCCTACTTGCTCACGAAACAAATTATTTTTACTATAACAATCAATCGAATCATCAAGCATCAATAAAATGCCTATACCTAAACCTTCTGCTTCCTTAACAATTGCTTTCGCTTTCTCTAAATCAAGCGGTTCATTCTGAATCAAGCGATCATGAACAACAAGTCCTCCACCTCCGCTACAGACCATATTATGCAATCCAACCGATTCCATAAAGCCTCTAGCTTTATAATGTGCGCGTCCTGTCGCTATGGCCACAAAATGTCCTGCTTCTTGAAGTTTATCCAAAGCTAATTGTACTGATGGTACAATCTTACCGGTTGAACGATCTGTTAAAGTTCCGTCAATGTCAAAAAAGAAATATTTTTTGTTCATCACAATCCCCTTTCCTCTCTAACATACCTCTATTCACTACTTTTATTATAACTATTTTTTCTAATACATTTCCCTATTTTAAATATTTCTATTTCACCTAAAGATACTCCTAATTTAAGATAAGCTTACGTATTATATATTTTTAGAAATATCTTCATCAGAAACCATACGCCTCATCTCATATAGCTTCTTTTTTCTTCCCTATTCTTCACTTAACCTTTTTTGCATTGATGCTGCCATCGTCTTTAAAATGATACAACAAGAGGTTGCACCTGCATCAAGAAATCCTCTGCTTCTTTCTCCTAAACGCGCTGCTCTTCCTAGCTTTGCTACTAAATTCTTCGTATTTTCCTTCCCTCTTTCTGCGCCTTCACTCATAGCCCCTAAGCACTCGCCAAAGTTTTTTCCTTCTTCCATTGCTTTTTTATATTCCTCACATGCCGGATAGATTGTGTCTACCAACGTCTTATCCCCTAATTGTGCGCCTGCTAAATCCATCAATCCATCTCTGGCATTCTCAAGTGCTTCTAAGAATACTTCTTTTGTTATCTTTTCCTCTTTCTTTAATGTCTTATTCAACTTTGAAAACATTGTCCCATAGATTGGTCCCATACTTCCACCAATATCCATGACTAGTGTTCTCCCTAGAATCTTCAATGCTTCCGCAAAATCCATTCCTTCCTCAATACGATCCTTCGCCATCATGAATCCCTTGTTCATATTGACTCCATGATCTCCATCTCCTGTTGCCCCATCTATTTCACTTAGATAGCTTGCATTTTCATGAATTGCTTCTATGATTTCTAAAACTACCGATGCATGATTTGCATTTTCAAATACTTGTCCCATATTCTTCTCCTTAAAATTGAGTAAGTCCCATTGTTTCAACTTCCATATCAATACATTCTTTTAATTCATCATCTAATTTCATCACTGTCAACGTTACTCCATTCATCTCCAATGATGTAAAATAATTTCCTACATAAGATTTATAAACCGTAATCCCTCTATCTCTTAATTCTTTCTCTACTTCATCATAAAAGATATATTGTTCCATTACCGGTGTTGCTCCTAAGCCTGAGACAAGTACCGCTACCTCATCTCCGGCTGTAAACGGAATATCATCACATACCAAAGAAGTCATTTCCTTTGCCATATCTTTGGCACTAGCCAATTCCTCTACTTTTATTCCCGGCTCTCCATGATGTCCAATACCAAACTCCATCGTTCCCTCTTTAATTGTAAAATTCGGTTTCCCATTTGCCGGTATCGTACATGGTCCTAATCCTACTCCAACGCTTCGTGTATTATCAATTGCTTTTTGTGCTGCTGCTATCACCTCATCAAGGCTTGCGCCCATATTTGCTTTTGCGCCACCAACCTTCCACATGAAGATTTCCCCAGCCACGCCACGTCTTTTTTTGATATCTTCCTTACTTGCACTGGCAACATCATCATTGGCTACGACTGTTTTTACTTCAATATCATCATCTTCTGCTAGCTCCATCGCCATTTTTACATTCATGTTGTCCCCTGCATAGTTACCGTATAAACAAGCTACTCCCATACCTTGATCTACGGCTTTGATACAATCATAGAAGCTCTTTGCGGTTGGTGATGAAAATATTTCTCCAACAGCCACTGCATCTACCATGTTCTTTCCGCAATAACCAATAAATGCCGGTTTATGTCCACTGCCTCCTCCTGTTACGATTCCTACTTTTTTCTTGTCCTTTGCATGATTCGAAATAACTACCCTTGGATTTTCTTTATCTACGTGAATGATATCATCATGCACCTTGGCAAACCCTTTTAACATATCTTCTACAACCATGCTTGGATCATTGATGATTCTTTGCATCTTTCTTCCTCCTTATCTTATCTTTTATATTGTGCCTCAATCTCCATGATTCGTTCGACCTTTGGTGTACTTGGCCCATCAACGAAATCAATTTCTAGCCATCGATCAATCAATAACTGCGCTGATTGCGGTGCTATGATTCTAGCTCCCATACACAATACTTGACAATTATTGCTTTTGATCATTCTTTCTAGAGAAAAGATATCATGTGCCACCGCTGCACGAATTCCCGGAACCTTATTTGCTGTGATTGCCATGCCTATCCCTGTTCCACACAACAACAATCCTCGTTCACAATTACCATTTGTAATTTCCTCACACAGCTTCTCTGCTGTATCCGGATATAAAGATGGTTCTTCATCATATACCCCGATATCGATTACCTCATGTCCTTTTCCTTCTATATGTTTTTTCAAAATCTCTTTTAACTTATAAGCTGCTTCATCACAACCTATTACGATTTTCATTTCATTCCCTCCCCATTATAAAAGAGAAGAACTTCGCAGCTTCGCAAAGTCCTCCCCCCTACTTCTTATAGCTCTGTTATTGCGAAAACTACTTTTACTGGTTTGTTTTCAAAATTTACAAGCTGATATTTCACTCCTGCTGGAATAAAGAATGTATCTTCCGGTTCCATAACAAAGCTTTCTTCCAAATCCACCAAGTTTACGGTTACCGGTCCTTCAACACAATACAACGCTCCATCGCCTGCATGAGTATCCGGATCTGAACATCTTGGTCCATAACCTCCTGCCGGCAATACAAACTCTCCAAAATGTCCATAATCATTACTTGTGATGAATCGCATTAACATCGGATGTTTCGTACCATGAATATTATTTAGTTTTTCATGTTCCCGTACTGCATATACTGCTCCGGTTTTTCTTGCATCTTCTGGATCTACCGGCCATGAACCAATATCATCGGTACAACCTTGACGTGAGATATCTACGATCTTTCCCTTCATGTTTGGCAGTTTATCATTATTAGGACCTTTATAGAATTTTGTTTCTTCATCACTTGGTATCACAGCTGGTGGAATAGATTCACTCCATGCCTTTGGTGTGATAAAATATAAAATTCTTGCTTTCTCATTTGAGAAGTTATGACAACAATGCCATGCTCCTTCCGGCATGAACAATCCTTCTCCTGTTTGTAGATATGCAAATTGTCCATTTCCGCTTCGCTGTAATACAGGCCCATTCAAAATATAGTAGGATTCATCTCCAGGGTGGATATCAAGTGGTGCGAATACTCCTCCGGGCCCTAGCTCATAGATCCCCAACATGAATGTATCCGTTGTAACCATTGTAAATGTATTATCTGATGTGAATGCATTATTAGGTGGATACAATGCCGTGGAATATTCACTCTTTTTAATCAGCATCGGTTTTTTATCTTCTGGTGCAAATGGGAATTTCCCCATAATATCAAATAGTTTTGCCATTTTTTCTATCTCCTTAATATTATTTTGAATTATTTCACTTAACAATTATTCTTCACTTACTTCTACCGGTTTTTTAAGTGCTAATAGAACTGCAGCTGTTACTAGACCACCGATAATAAGAGCAACTAGGAATAACAAGATATTATTTAATGCAAAGATTACGAACAGACCACCATGAGGTGCTTGCATAGTTAAACCGAAGGCATAAGATAATGCGCACCCAACTGCAGAACCAGCCATCAATGAAGGAATAACGCTTAATGGATTAGCTGCTGCAAATGGAATAGCGAATTCGGTAATCATCGCTAATGCACCTGCTAACAAACCTGGAACCGCTGCACGATCAGCATCTGTAAATTTATTTTTAGAAACTAAAGCAGCAATTGCAATTCCTAAAGGTGGTGTCATTGAACCGATAAAGTTTGCCGCCATTGGCATGAAGTTTCCTGTATCCATTGCAGCTAATGCGAATGCATAAGCAACTTTGTTACATGGTCCGCCCATATCGAATGCCAACATGCAACCCTGAATGATTCCTAAAATCAGTAGATTTCCTGTTCCCATACTATTTAAGAAATCTGTTAATGCTGTAGTTACAGCTGCAATCGGTGTACCAATCACATAAACCATAATAAGTCCCATAATAGTTACACCTAATACCGGAATGATTAAAGTCGGTAATAATGATCTTAATGATGCAGGTACCGGTATTTTCTTTAACAAATTAACAAGATATCCGGCAATGATTCCTGCAATCAAAGCTCCTAAGAATCCAGAAGCCTGACCTAATCCCCAAGGATCAGTTGCCATCCAACCACCGACCATACCAACACAGATACCCGGTTTGTCGGCAATAGAATATGCTACATACGCACCAAGTACAGGTACCATCAAACCAAATGCAGCTTTTCCTAACCAGAAAATTGTTGATGCAAAATTGCCACCCATTTCTACTGAATTAGGAATATCGTATCCTCCAAATAGGAACCCAAGAGCAACTAGAATACCACCCGAAATTACAAATGGAAGCATATAAGAAACACCGGTAAGTAGGGCTTCTTTAATTTCATTTAATTTTTCTTTCATGATTTTTCTCCTTTTCCCTTTAATCCTTATAAAGCTAGTCTTCAAAAATAATATTTGGATCTTTGATAACGACATGTGGAGTTAACTTTTTAATTTTATCGCGATAAGCTTCAAAGCGTTCCTCCTTAGCAATGCCAACATCATTTGCAAAGATAATCAAATCTGCTTCGGAAATATCTTTGTCCTTTAACTTATTTTCGATGCCCAAAGCACCTTGCATTTCTACCTTGCAGTCGTACCCTTTCTGTTTACATACCTTTTTAATCGCTTCTGCAGCCATATAGGTATGCGCTATTCCTGTTGCACAGGACGTAATCGCAACAATTTTCATGGTCAACTCACTCCTTTTTTATTTGTTAAATTCATTAATTTTATCTAATAAATCTTCATAACTTGTACATGTTTCAAGTACAGCAAGGAATTCTTCATGTGCTAACAAGCCTGCTAATGTTGCTAATACACGCATATATTCATCACCGCTTTGTGTTCCTGCAATCGCAAGCATAAACACATACTTTACTTTTCCTTCTTCTCCGCAACTTTGATAAGTGAATGGCTCTTTGCAACGACAGAAAGCAATACCTGGTTTTATAACCTCATCACATTTTCCATGCGGCAGACCGATGAAATTCCCCATATAGGTAGGTCCCATTTCTTCTCTTTCATAAAGAGCTTTTTTATATGCTTCCTTATCCGTTGCAACACCAGCAGAATTAAGCTTGCCGGCAAGAAAATCAAACATTTCATCTTTATCCTTAAATGGATCATGGTCAAGAACAACCGCTTCCTTAACCAAAACCTCCCCTAGATTGATGCATTCCATATAAATTACTTCCCATTTTTAAATACACGTAATACGTCTGCAGCATAACCTCTCATAAAGCGATATGCTTCTTCTTGTACTTCATGCCAGAATGCTTTTCCTTCTCTTTCTGCTAAGTATTCATTGATATGCCGACTACATGCGGTTGCCATATAACTGTAATAATTTACTTTTGAGCAGCCTGCACTGATTGCGGCACGTACTTGATCGTCATCTACTCCACTTCCTCCATGCATGACTACTCGACATTCTTTTGGCATTGCTGCTCGAATTGCTTTTACTCGCTCAATATCCAATAGAGGTGGTTCAGCATAGATTCCATGCGCTGTTCCAAAGCATACTGCCAATGCATCTACTCCGGTTCTCTCTGCAAATTCTGCTGCTTGTTTTGGATCGGTGAATGTCTTTTTAATCGTTTCGTGTGTCCACCCTGTTTCTCCACCATGTGAATCTTCTTCTGTACTTGTCATGATTCCAAGTTCCGCTTCTACTGTAATATCCAAGTCATGCGCAATCTTTGTAAATTCTTTTAATTTCTCTACATTTTCTTCAAATGACAAAGCACTTAAATCGTACATAATAGATGTAAATCCACAACGAATTGCTCGCATAACGAAGTTATAATCACTTCCATGATCTAAATGCACACATACCGGTACTTTTGCTTTCTTCGCATATTCCACCATCTTTGGTCCTATTTCTTCGATTGGAATTAGCGGATCATGTACCTGAGCATGATCAATGATTACCGGTACTCCCACATCTTCCGCTGCGCCAATAACTGCTCGTAAGGTTTCTACGTTTGGTGTATTGATACATCCAATCGCATACCCATTCTTTTCTGCTTCTTCCAAAATTTGTTTCATATTTACTAACATTTTTCTATTCCTCCCTTTTCTTATGCTAGTGATGCAGCTATCTTCTTTAGATTTGCCAATCCCACAACTGCTAAATCTTCTCCTGTTTCTGCGAATTTACGCCATATAGCACATTGCCCATTCAACTCTTCAAAGCTTGGATCAAATGACTCAATTACACATGGACCTTCATATCCTACTTTTTTCAAGGCCGTGAAGAATTCTGCGAATGGTACTAAACCGGTTCCAGGAATCCCTCGATTGTTTTCACAAACATGAACATAACCTAAATATTCTTTACCGCATGTTTCTACTGCGCCAGTATAGCTTGTTTCCTCGCGAATCATATGAAAGCAATCAAGATGTACTTTCATATTTCCGGTGCCAACTGCTTTACAATAACGAACACCTTCTTCAGCTGTGTTAATGAAATGTGTTTCAAAACGATTAACCGGTTCAACACAAATATTTAGCTCCGGATAAGTCTCTTTCGCATAGGCAGCTACTTCTCGCATAGCACTCACTGAATCATTCCATTCTTTTTCCGTTTTTGGTTTTCCACTCAAACAACCCCAACCGGCATAATTGACACCCCCAAGAATTGTACTGCCCAATTCTTTGTTAATATCCACAAGTTTTTTCAATGCTCGAATTCCATTCTTGCGAATATTTTCATCAGGTGAAATCAAATTGGTTTCCGCGTTTAGGGTAGTTGTTGTTACAACCTGCAAATTGGTTTTTGCTAACTCCTGCTTTACTAATTCTGTCGGAAAACTTTCCGGACGAGCAATGGCAATGTCAATCGTTTCAAAACCAAGTTCTTCCGCTTTTTTGATGATCCATAAATCTTTTTCTGTGAAAACTTCTGTCCAAATAAATGAATCAACGCCAAATTTCACTTTCATGCAGTTACCTTCTTTCTTACTTTAATTCGCACGTGCTTTCTTTACACCTATAGTGTAATACGAGTAATGGATAAATTTCCAATTTCAAAAATTCTACTTTTGCACCAGTGCTAGACCAAAATAAAATTTATATCAAAAAGCCTTTATTTAAAGAGTTTTTTAGCTATCTTTCAATAAAAAAAGAAGAAATATCAAGGAGTAAATCACATGAAATTTCTTCTGATTTTATTCTTCCATAGTTGTAATTATCTTTCCGACATCTTCAATGACTGCCATTACTTCTTTACTGTTTTCAGCTAATTTAATCTGCTCTAAGCGCTCTTTATCATCAATCAAAACATAGAAATTAGAGAAAAACTTATAAATTTCCTGCGGATTATCTAAATCAATAGCAAGCACAAACACAAGTTCAACTTTTTCACTTTCATCCCAATCAATAGGACGCTCTAATTTGATTACTGAAATTCCACTACGCAAAATTTCCTTCTTATAACCATGCGGTATTGCCACTCCATTGCCTATTGCAGTTGAAACAAAGTTTTCGTTATGTAATAAGATATTGTAAAAATTGTCTGTACAATATCCTTGTTGATGTAGCATTTGAGCCCCTTTCTCTAAAACATCATCACGACGCTTTGCACGAAAATTACAACAAATTAGATCTTCATGAAACAATGATTTTTCTACCTGAATAATTTGTTGTTTTATTTTTCGTTTCTTTTCAACCTCTTTACTAATTAAATCTAAATCAAAGGTATCTACACGACGTGATATTTTCAACGCATCATCTCTATCCAATAAAACAGTTGTTAATACAATATCATAGTTTGAAAAATCTTCATCTTCTATTTCATTCAAATCAATAGTTTTTTCTATTCGGATATTAGGAATTGTTCTTCGTATCTTATTGTTTAAATATTTAATTGTATTCGTATCAAATGATGTAATCATTAAGATACTGATTTCATCTATCGTATCGTCCATTGCATTATCAATTAACATAACAAAATAAGTGATGTCATTTTCCGTAAATTTCATATCTAACGCTATTTCTAATGATGGAATATTTGCTAATACGATAGCATAAAGACTTGGTAATTGTTTTTTTATATCATGCTTTAAATAATTAGAATTGATGACTTGATAGCTTTTCATCATCTTTTTCTTTTTAAACAATAGTGCTAAATCATTGATGAGATTATCATTAACTAAAATCGTCCGATTAACAATTATTTTCTGTAGTCCTTCTACAAACTCAAAGGCATACTTACGATACACCTCATTCTTTAAATAGCTATTTTCTACTGCTTCTTCATATCTTCCATATAAAGAGAACTGTGCAGCCATACAATGATATTCCAACACTAAATATTCCTGATTTTTTGTTATACAACGTGTAATCAAATGCTTAGCAGCATCATATTCTCGCTTAGATATGCGACACTTATTTAAAACATTGTTTTCTAAAATCGTTCTGCCTTGTGTTATTCTCTGGAAGGTTACCACAATATATTCCATCAACTGAATAAAAGAAATATCCTCAAAATGATAATCCATTTCACGTTCTGCATTTAATAACACATCTTCAATTAAATAAATATCATTTTTAGGATAAACTTTAGAAAAATAATTATAGAAAGTCCTTGAAATACGAAAATCCAAATCATCTGGACGTTCCAGATCCATTTCCATCTGATTCATATAAGCGGTATTATTATAGATGATAGCTTGGCGAATATCAAATTCACCCCCTTGAATCAATACCCCTTTATTACGTACTCGAATCATTTCAATATTAAAATATCCAAGCCACTTTTCAATCGCTTCTAAGTCTTTGATGATAACATTACGACCTACACCTAGATCATCTGCGAATATTTGAATGGTATAATCGGCATTTTTACGAAATAGAATATCCAGAATATAATGACGGCGGTAATTGAAGGAATAAGCTTTATTACTGTGCTCATTGATAATATCATTAAGCTTTTTTCGCTGTTCTTCGTTCACTTCAAGCCAAAAACCTTTTCCAGGAAGAGATTGTAGTTTAGCATTAGAAGCTGCAATGATTGAGCGTACTTCTTTCATATTATGTTTTACACTGCTTTCACTCATTCCAATTTCAATAGCGATATTTTTCGACGTAATAGGCTTATCACTTTCTAGCAATAATTTAATTGTTTTTTCACTAATTGCTTCAATCACAACATCATCTCCTAATTCTAATTGATTACATTCAAAATGGTATACTATTTTGAATGTAATGTAAACATTATCATTTCCGACATTTTTCTTCTATAAATTAAAAACATAAAAAACGAGAATATTTTTAGCACTCTATTGTTGACAGTGCTAAATGTTGGGTATATAATAACAGTGTAATCGGAAGATACCGATGGTAAGATTTCATGAACAACGGCTGCGAAACGTATCACAACCGCTAGATGCAAAATGGAGGCGATGGATATGAAATTCTTCCCAAGAACAAGCAATGTATTTGACGATGTATTTGATGACATGTTTACTTCACCATTCTTCTCAAACCGCAATGACATGGCAATGAAAACCGATATCAGTGAAAAAGACGGATATTATTTATTGGATATGGAATTGCCCGGTTGTCGTAAAGAGGATATTCAAATTGAGCTTCATGACGGATATTTGAATATCAGTGCTGCACATAACACAAACAAGGAAGAAAAGGACGATAAAGGAAACATCATTCGTCAGGAACGTTACAGTGGCAACTTCTCACGTAGCTTCTATGTCGGTGAAAATCTTGATGAAACAGATATCAAGGCAAGTTATGATAATGGGGAATTAAAGGTTACTTTCCCTAAGGAAACCGTAAAAATACCGGAAAAGAAAACGATTATGATTGAATAAAAAAGGTGGCAGTTGAAAACACTGCCACCTTTTTTATCTATTCTTCATTTGGTAACGGAAATCGCTTTGTTAAAGCACATACTTCCTTATGTATCTGTTGAATGAATTTTTCATTATCCCCATTTTTTAGCACCTGAGAAATCCATAGTGCAACCTGATGGAATTCATTTTCCTTAAAGCCACGTGTTGTCATTGCCGCACTTCCCAAACGAATGCCACTTGTTACAAATGGCTTTTCAGAATCAAATGGAATCGTATTTTTATTACATGTAATACCTGCTTGATCCAAAAGTTCTTCTGCTTTCTTGCCACTCATACCAAGCGATGCCTTTACATCAACTAACAACAAGTGATTGTCTGTTCCATCACTTACAATTCGAAAGCCTTCTTCCTTCAACGTATCGCTCAACACCTTTGTATTGGTAATCACCTGCTTGGCATAAGTTTTAAATTCCTCCTGCATAGCCTCATAGAAACAAACAGCCTTAGCCGCAATAATATGCATCAACGGTCCGCCCTGCATACCCGGGAAAACCTTCTTATCCAATAAAGCAGCATGTTCCTTTTTACATAAGATAATACCACCACGTGGTCCACGCAAGGTTTTATGCGTTGTCGATGTTACGAAATCTGCATAAGGAACAGGACTTGGGTGTAATCCCGCAGCTACCAAGCCGGCAATATGTGCCATATCGACCATGAAATATGCGCCAACCTCATCAGCAATTTCACGAAATTTCTTAAAATCAATAACACGTGGATATGCACTAGCTCCGGCAACGATCAGCTTTGGCTTTGTTTCCAAAGCTACTCTTCTAACATCTTCATAGTCAATATACTCTGTATGCTTATCTACTCCATAATCAACAAAGTTATACAAGCTGCCACTAAAATTTAACGGGTGTCCATGCGTTAAATGTCCTCCGGCGGTTAAATTCATTCCTAAAACCGTATCTCCCGGTTCTAAAACAGCCATATAAACTCCCATATTTGCCTGCGATCCACTATGTGGCTGAACATTTGCATGCTCCGCATGAAATAGCTCCATTGCACGCTTTCTGGCAAGCTCCTCCACCTCATCTACATGAATACAGCCTCCATAGTAACGCTTACTAGGATATCCTTCCGCATATTTATTGGTTAAAATACTTCCTGCTGCCTCCAAAACATCTTTTGATACATAATTTTCCGATGCAATTAGCTCAATGTTATATAGTTGTCTTTCTCTTTCTTTTTCGATTGCTTCTTGAATTTGTTTATCTTTCATATAGCAGTCCTATCCTTTCTTTTCTGTTTCGATTATATCATGCTTCTAAAATACCTCCTAGCAATGTAACCAACAAAATAATTCCCTCAATATCCTATTGATGTTGACATGATGTATACTTGCTATTTTTTACAGTCATAAAAAAGACACAGCATTTGCCATGTCAATTTTCATATAAGCTTTGTTATACTACATTTGTTCGCTTCGCTCAAGAATCTCAATTACAACATACAACCAATCCTTAATTTTTGGCATACGCATATAAATTTTCTGATCTTTGTAGCGAATCACAATATCCTTTGAAATCGTTGTCATCATTTCAAATAGCTTCACACCATCAATACCATTTGACCACTGCGGAGTAAAGACGATTTCCACCTCACGTGGCATTTCCTTAAAGGTCTCTACATGTGGTTCATTGATGCATATATCCAAGCGTTTCTTTTCAAATAAAAGCTGCACTGCTTTGGGAAGGCGACCATAATTATCCTTGATTTCGTCCATCATAGCCAACAGCTCTTTTTTGGTCGTTATCGCGTCCATACGCTGATACAAGGTGATCTTTTCATAATCCTCATTTGCAAAACGACTAGGTATATAAGCATCGACCTTTACATTTGCTTTTGCCAGCTCCTTCTTTACTTCTTTTTTAATGCCCTTTTCTTCCATAATAGCATCATTTAGCATCTCAATATACATATCAATCCCAACCGTATCAATAAAGCCGGCTTGTTGAGGACCTAGCATATCTCCGGCTCCACGGATCGTTAAATCGCGCATGGCAATTTTATAGCCACTTCCAAGCTGTGTAAATTCTTTGATGGATTTTAAACGCTTCATTGCGATTTCCGATAATTGACGCTGTGGAGAATACATCAAATAAGCGTATGCCAAACGATTGCTTCTTCCCACTCGTCCTTTGATTTGATATAACTGTGCTAGACCGAAATGATCGGCTTCATCAATCAAGATCGTATTGGCATTGGGAATATCAATTCCCGTTTCGATAATGGTCGTACATACAAGCACTTGATAGTGGTTCTCGGTAAATTGCAGCATGACATCTTCAATATCCTCACGACTCATCTGTCCATGGGCAACACCGATTTCAACGTCCGGTAAAGCTTCCCTTAACTTTCTTGCGACATTATAAATTTCCTTGACATTGTTGTATAAATAGAAAACCTGTCCGTTACGTGCAAGCTCACGTTGTATGATTTCCTTGATCATCGCAAAATTTTTCTCAATGACATAGGTTTGTACCGGCATACGATTTTGTGGCGGTGTATTCAGCTGCGATAAGGAGCGAATGCCAATCAACGACATTTGTAATGTTCTTGGTATCGGTGTTGCACTTAGAGAAAGAACATCTACCGCATTTTTTAATTCCTTGATTTTTTCCTTATGTTCAACTCCAAAGCGCTGTTCCTCATCAATCACCAGCAAGCCTAAATCTTGAAATTGTATATCCTTGGAAAGCAAACGATGGGTTCCAATCAAAATATCAATGCTTCCTGCCTTTACGTCCTCCATGATTTGTTTTTGCTTTGCCATTGGAATAAAGCGATTGATGACCTCGATACGCACCGGATAATTTTCAAAACGACGGGTAAAGGTTTTATAGTGCTGAAGGGATAAAATCGTTGTCGGACATAAGAAAGCAACCTGTTTATTATCTACAACCGCTTTAAAGGCAGCACGAGCTGCAACCTCGGTTTTACCGAATCCGACATCACCACACAACAAGCGATCCATAGGCTTACTGCTTTCCATATCCTGCTTGATTTCTTTTACAGCACGTGCTTGATCATGCGTTAATTCATAATCAAAATCCTGTTCAAACTGCTTTTGCAGCTCACTGTCCTTCGAAAAAGCAAAGCCGATATGTTCTTCACGTGAAGCATACAAATGCACCAAGCGCTGTGCTAACTGTGCAATCTTTTCACTTACCTTACGCTTTGTTTTTTCCCATTCTCCACTACCTAGCTTATTCAGCTTAGGAACTGCTCCTTCCTTTGAAACAAACTTACGAATAAGCTGAAATTGCTCCAAGGGTACTAATAAGACATCATCTCCCTTATAGGCAATATGCAAAAAGTCTTTATGGATACCATCAATTTCTTTATTGACGATTCCTAAATATTTTCCAATTCCATGCTGATGATGAACCACATAATCCCCAACATTCAATTCTTGATAATCATGCAGTACCTCAGCTTCTTTAAATTTATTAGAATAACGGGAAATGCTGTGCTTGCTTTGGAATAATTCCTTACCGGTATACACATGGATCTGTTCACTAATGCATGTAAAGCCTTCTATTAGGCGATGATGAAGTATAGAAATTCCATTTTTTAAGGTATCTGTTTCCTCTACTCGTTGATAGCTTACATTTTTTTCATCTAATAACTCTCTTACACGTTTGATTTCACTTTCATCAAGACATAACAAGACCTTATCACTATGGGATTGTGTAATAAGCTGATCCATGGTTCTTTCTAAATTGATATCTCCCTGTGCCATCGTCATGATTTGAGAAGAAAGCGGCTGTTTATAATCTACAAACATTTTAACGTAAATTACATCATGTGCCTGTATAGCTTTTGAAAAATCCGCAAACATGGAAAACTTCAATAAGCCGTTTGCTTCCTGATACATTTCTTGAATATAGGCTATATTTTCTTCTGCTGCATGCTTAATAGAATCCTTTACTTCTTCTTCACTGGATACAATTACACAAGCATTTTTTACATAGTCCATGATCGTGGCCTGTTGATTTAAAAAGGCACGATATTTATATAATCTTGCTTCCGGACTATGATTAGCAATAGCATCTAAATCCTCGTTTACAATTGCTTCTAAATGCTCCTTAGAAGCATTGGTAAATCCTTTTACATTTGCAAGTTCTGCCAAAGCAAGCTGTGTAATGGTTTGAATTTCTTCATTGGTAAATAAAATATCACTTGCCGGTATGATACTGGCTTCTTGGATTACTTCAATCGTTCGCTGTGTTGATATATCGAAAAAACGAATGCTGTCGATTTCATTATCAAAAAATTCAATACGCAGCGGATATTCATAATTCATAGAATAAACATCAATGATTCCACCTCTTGCGGCATAGCATAAAGGTTGATCGACACGACTTACATGTGTATAGCCTGCCTCAAACAGCAGTGTTTTTAATTGCTCATAATTGGTTTCTTCATTGGTTTTTATGGAGATGCAATGCTGTTGGAATACTTCCGGTGTTGGTAGATAGTGAATAGTAGCAGCGGCATTCATAACGACGATATATGGTTTATTATCAAACAGCTTTGATAATACTTCCATTTGATTAGCTTTCGTTTCCGGTGATGCGGCAATTGCCTCTACTCGCAAGGATTCCTCCACGCCAAAAAACAGCACCTTTTCACCTAGAAGGCTATACAAGCGTTCATAAAGCCTTTGTGCTGTATAAGTATTATTTTTTACAATGAGCATTGTCTGTGGTTGTTTTTGAAATGCACTTGCAACAATGAGTGCTTCTTCACTTAAGGAAAGATTGCCAAGCTTACTTTCTTTTTTTAAAATACTCTTTACAGCGACATTGTTGTAGAGTTCTTTTAATAAAATATCCATAGTATCTCCTATTTCTTATTATAAGCACTCATCGTGTCAATAAAAGAATGTGAACAGCTATAAATAGCAGCATCGCATGCTTGCTTGATTGCCTGCTCATACGCCTCTTGTTCTTCCTTACGAATCTTACCTAGCACCCAATCAATGACCGGTACACGTGCATCTTTTCCGATTCCTACACGAATGCGGTTAAATTCCTGGGTATGTAAATGCTGAATAATATTTTTCATACCGTTTTGTCCACCGGCACTTCCTTTTTCACGTAAACGAATTTTTCCAACCGGCAAGTCAAGATCATCATAAATAACCAAAATATCTTTAATGTCTATATGATAAAAATTGACTGCTTGAATAAGTGCCTCACCTGATAAATTCATATAGGTTTGCGGCTTCATCAGCAATACGCTTTCCTTACCAATACGGGTTTGGGCAACAAGTGCCTTAAATTTCTTTTGATTGATTTCTACATTGCATTCCTTTGCGATTGCGTCCATGACACAAAAGCCGGAATTATGTCTGGTATTTTCATATTCTTTTCCGGGGTTTCCCAATCCAACGATTAACTTCATTTATATCACCTCAAAGCTTATACATTATACCCCATATGCCTTGGTAAAATCAAAAGAAACAGCTTTTCATAGCTGTAATATTTTTGTACTCCTTATGAAATGAAAATAACATAAAGTCATTACAACCTTATGTTATCCTTTCTTATTGTTATCAGGCTTTACTTCTTCCTCTTCACATGGATAAGAATGCCAAGTAGGTGGTTCCTTGTGTATAGTCAATACTTTCTTTATTCGACTTATGATTGCTTCAACAAAATGAAACCATAAATTAGCAAATAGAAATACTACTACCAAGAGGAACAGAAAAGCTAGAATTTCTTTTAATGGCATAGCTCTTATTTCGTTGCGAATTGTTTCATAAAGAACTCGGTAAATGCAGCTAATTCACTTTCTTGAGATACATATACATAAAGTGATTCATCTTCAAGCCAATCGTATGCATTGATCCCGATATATCCTTTTTTATCCGGATAAATAATGAAGGCATCGGTAGGATATTTATTGCGATAAGCCTTGTGTATCTCACTACGGCGATAATATGTCGGATCACCACAGCCGGATAAATTTGGCACAGTTGGAACAACAACGATTGTTTGTGTATCGGCATTCCAACCGACTATTAAATTTCCGATTTTTGTTTTACTGCCATGGACAAAGCCATAATTAAAACGTCCTACATCTTCCGTATAGCCAAATATTAGTTGATAATTATCACCATCTTCTACTACCTGATTAAACAATACTCGCATTTTTTTAGCATTGGCATTGCTTTTTTCCATATCAACCTCAGGTCCTTTAAATAATTTTCCAAAAATTCCCATATCTTTTCCTCCTTCGCTTCTTTCGAATACTCCTATGAGAATAGTCTTATTTGTTTTTATCTTTAGCAAGTGGATATTTCGCTTTTAGCTTTTCCAAAGCATTAACAAGCACATCAATTTGAAAAGCTACTGTTTCATCAGCTGCTTCGGGAACGAATAGCGGAAGCTGGTTAGGAATCGCTTTGCGAACAACCATTAAAGCTAAGCTTAAATTAATAAATAAATTAATGTTAGTTTTTTCCGCTTGGATTCCAAAGCCCTCTAAAATTGACTTAAACAACAATTGCTGTTTTTTACGGAAAATATCATAGCTTTCCGATGACAAACGTTTAAACAAAAGCTGCTGTTCCTCAATTGTAAGTATAGCAATACCGTTTCTTTCTCCATAGCAACAGGAAAAAAGAAACTTCTTTACGGCACTTCTCCAATTTAAAGAAGGATCGCCCATCAGTTCATGCACATAATGAATGATTTTCGGCTGTTGAAAATAGAGTGTTTCAACAATTAAATCTTCCTTGGTCGGAAAAAAACTATAAAAGAATGTACGTGATATACCAACACTTTTGTAAATCTGTTCAACTGTTGTATGCTGAATACCTTGTTTTGCCATCAAATCCAAACCAACAGTAATCAACTGTATTCGTATTCGTTCTCGCTCTTCCTCTGAATAAGCCATCTTTGGCATTTTATCACTCCCTATCAAAATAAAAACAAATTTATAAATCTGTCTTTATTTTAACATGCATAAAAAGACAAAACAATTATTTATTTGTTTTTTTTATATTTGTTGAAGGAGAATTGTTTTAAATTCATCAAAAGAATTTACATTTGTAAGTCTTGATAATTTATACGGGTTTTCTAATATTTGAATCATACTTTCATAAAGCTCAATAAATCGTTTTCGATCTTCCCGCCTTACGGAAATCATTAAAACAATATTCACTATATTTTCTTGATCCCAATGAATTCCTTTGTGTGAAATAAGAACAGAAACCATAGTTTTATTAGCATTTAATTCAATCGCGTGAGGAATTGCATATTTTCCACTGAAGCAAGTTGAGGATAGCTGTTCTCTGTTTTTTACCGAATATGGAAAATTAGTATCTGCGATTTTATGATGAACCATTTCTTTAGCTAAAAAATCTAATATTTCATACTTATCTTGAAAATCATCGCAAATATAAAATAAATCAGATTGAAAAAATTCAAAAAATAGAGTACTAGCCTTCATAGAAGTGTATAAACCTGTAAGATTTGAAATTACTTTATTAATCTTGTCGATATCGGCTAATGTCAAAAAAGGAGATACTTCAATGACAGGTATCGGAAGATGAACAATATTATCTGTGGTGATAACTAAGTCAACGGACTGATTTTGTAGGTTTTCAAAGGTTCCTTGAATTAATTGAATCGTATCGGGTAATATTTTTCGAAGTTTATTATATAAATATTGTTTGACTTGATGATAATTTTCACATAAGAAGAAACAATAGATTTGTGTGCGATAAATTGCATTTTCTACTAGGGATCCGATATAAATACAGATAAATCCAATTTCAGAATCATTAATTTGAATATTATACGCTTTCTTGATATTGTTAGCAATATAAACCGCCACTTCATAAATAAACGGATGATCGGATTTTAAACTTCGAACAGCATAATTATATGCAGGCTGCATTGCCTTTGATCTTTTAATTAATCCATCGACATGCATTGAAAAACTATAAATATTGTCTGAAAAATCAATATCTAACATATAATGTCTAAAGGCACTTTTTAATATATTATGAATATTTTGTATAAAATCGGTATCTAGTAGTGAATCAATTGGATTTGTAACCGTGTCGTTTGGTTTTATTTGACCAATAATTAAACTAGATATATATTGAATATCATTTTTGGTTGGTGTTAATTGGTATTTTTCCTTATAGTACTCCAATATTTTTGTAGCGATTTTATATTCAATGGAATTTTTCGTACATTGATAGATAATTTCGGAATCTATGTAATGATGTGTTTGCATACGGTATAAAGCTACTGATAGAGATACAGTTAATGTATTGGCATATACGCGGTCTATAGAATAATCATGATCATGAATTATTTTTTCTAAAAATGATTTTGTTTTTGAAAGCTCGATATTATCAAAATAAGGACTGAAAGATTCAATGTTGATAAAAGATCCTTGAGTTTCATTGATAATAAGATTTTTAATTAGTTGTCTTTTGTAAATTTCATTTCCTTCAATATGCAGATATCCTTTATTTCGAATAATAGATAATGAATATTCTTTTAATATATCTTGATATGTCTTTAAATGTTTTTCTAGTGTTGTAATACTTACATATAATTGATCGGCTAAGTCATAGATATGAATTGAACTATTGGAAAATAGTAAGATTTTTAAAGCTTCATTATCTTTTTGTGGATATTTCGAGGATTGATAAATTGCTTCATAGGCTGATGTATTTAGCGTATATCCTTTATTAGAGGATTCAATAATTTTATGGCTCCTATTGATTGCCATAATTTCGTTTTGAATTGTTCGTACGGAGCAATTCAATAGAATGGATAATTCTTTTCCTGTTAAGGATTGATGCGTATTGATTTCTTGTACGATTTTAGACTGTCTGGTGGTTAATTTTCGCATATTACATATCCTTTCCAAATATTCATATTTATTAATCTTTATCATAAGAAAAAAATTAAAAATTGTAAAATATTTTTTTTCGTAATACCTCGCAAAATGAATTGTGGGGCATGTCACAAAAACAGATTTGAACTAAAAAACTGTTTTTTTTTAAAATATAAAAGTAAATTAACGTGCACGGTTAGTTTTTAAGAAAGGGTGAATATATGACAGAAGAAACAATTCAAGAGATGTCTTTTGAGATTATCGGATACGCAGGAAATGCTTTTTCTTATTTCTATGAAGCAGTTGAAGAAATGATGGAGGAAAATAAGGAAAGAGCAAAAGAGCTTTATAACTTAGGTAAGAAAGAATTAACACAAGCTCATAAAGTACAAACAGATTTATTAATTTCTGAGGCAAATGGAGAAAAGGTAAATACAAATGTAATTTTAATTCATGCGCAGGATCATTTAATGACAACGATTATGTATGAACGTATTGCAAAACAAATGATTCGTATTTTAGACAAAGAGGCAAAACTATGAGCAAATTTTTATGGGGAAGTGCGACTAGCGCTTATCAATGTGAAGGTGGGTGGCAAGAAGGCGGAAAAGGATTATCCAATTGGGATGTATTTTGTCATAGTGAGGAGAATTCGGTAAATCCTGTGACTGGAGATGTAGCTTCAGATGTTTACCATCGATACGAAGAAGATATTCGAATGTTAGCAAAAGGAAATCAAAATGCCTATCGTTTTTCCCTGTGTTGGACACGTATTCTTCCAAATGGAACAGGTGAAGTAAGCCAAGCAGGAATTGATTTCTATAATCGCGTTTTAGATACTTGTGAAAAGTACGGTGTTGAACCATTCGTAACTTTATATCACTATGATATTCCTATCTCTCTATTTAAATCCGGTGGGTGGGAAAATCGAGAAACTGCTTTCGCCTTTATTGAATATGCAAAGATATGTTTTAAATATTTCGGTCATCGGGTGAAATACTGGGCAACAGTAAATGAACCGAATTATGAAACTTATTGCTGCTATGGTCGAGGTAATTATCCACCAAATGTGCAAGATCTTTCTAGACGTTGGAAAGCTATGTATCATTTGTTATTAGGAAGTGCCGGCTGTATTCATGAATATAAAAAAATGAATCTTAAAGGAATGATTGGTATTGTCAGTGATAGCTATTCAATAGAGTCTTTAGTAGATAACGAAGAGTATCGCGAAGCAATTTACAATGCAGATTTATTTTATAACCGCTGTGTAAATGATGTCTCTGTCCTTGGAGAGTATCCGCAAGATTTCATTGATAAATTATCAAAGGAGTATGATTTATCATATATGCTTCCAGAAGATAAAGTAATCTTTAAAGAAGGGATTGTTGATTATTTAGGAATTAATGCATACGACCGAACTTTAGTTAAGCCATATACAACAGGAGAAACCTGTATGATAGCAAATAACACAGGAGATGGTGTTACTAAAAACTCAACAATTATTAAAGGTTGGTTTGAATTAGATGAAGACCCTAATACTATAAAAAATGCTTGGGGTTGTGAATTATATCCTAAATCTGTTTATAACTTGTTGTTAGATTTAAAAGATAAATATCCAAAAATACCAATTATCATTACGGAAAATGGCTTGGGATATTATGATGAATGTATTGATGGTAAAGTTAATGATCAATATCGAATTGAATTCTTAAATGGATTTATTTATTGGATTAAAAAAGCAATGGAAGATGGTTGTGATGTTCGTGGATATTTTGTATGGTCTACGATGGACTTATATAGTTGGATTAATGGATATAAAAAGCGATACGGTTTAGTATATATCGATTATGAAGATAATAATAAACGTATTCCAAAAGAAAGTTATTATTGGTATAAAAAGAAAATAAAAGAGGAAAGATTTTAATATGCATAAGATTAGTCAATTTATTGAAGAAAAGGTTGCCCCAGTGGCAACAAGATTATCAAGTCAGAAATATTTAAAAGCCTTACAAAGCACATTCTTGTTTTTAATTCCATTTTTTACAATTGGTAGTTTTGCATTGGTTTTGATTTCACCACCAATGGACTATACTACCATGGATCCAGGTTTCTTGTGCTCATTTATGAGAGGGTGGCAAGCCTTTGCTGATTACACAGGTCCTGTTTTAGAGTATGTATTTAATGTTACTATGCCTTTAATGTCATTGTATGTAGCAGTAGGAATTTCATATAATTTATGTAAAGAATATAAAATGAATACGATGATGCCAATTTTAGTTACTATGTCAACATTTGTTATTTCGGCAAGTATGAATGTGGATCGAACATTATCATTCGTTGCCTTTGATGCAACAGGTTTATTTACAGCGATTTTTGTTGGTATTACTTCTTTTGAATTATATCGGGTTCTAGTTGAGAAAAAAATTGGTCGTATTAATTTAGAAGGTTCAGGTGTTCCTCCAGCTCTCGCGGATTCCATTGGAAACTTAGTTCCTGTTGCAATTGTTGTCATATTAACAGCTTTTTTGAATAACTTATTATTATCATTTGCACATATTAATTTACCACAAGTTATCACAATGCTTATGACTCCACTTGTAAGTGCAGTGGATAATGTATGGGGTATAATTATCCTAGCTTTAATTGTTATGGTATTCTGGTGGTTTGGTATTCATGATTCTGTAATCACAAGTGCTTTAGATCCATTCTTCTACAGTAATTTAGGCGCTAACGCTGCAGCTTTTGCAGCAGGTACAGCAGCTGTGGCTTTACCTCATGTTGTAACTGCTCCATTCTGGTGGAACTTTATGGCAATTGGTGGAAGCGGTGCAACCTTAGGACTTGCATTTTTAGCATTGACTAGTAAATCAAAACAATTACGTACAATTGGAAAATTATCATTTATTCCATCTTTGTTTAATATTAATGAACCATTAATTTTTGGTTTACCATTAATGTATAACCCAATTATGATGATTCCTTTTATTATTGTTATGCCATTAAATGGTTTGATTACATATTTAGCAATGAGTAGCGGTTTGGTTGCTCGTACATTTGCTTATGCAAGCTGGAATATGTTTTCACCAATTGCGGCTTTAATCGATACAATGGATTTCAAAGCTGTTTTATTAATTATATTCTTAATTGTTGTAGATATTCTAATCTACTTACCATTTTTTAAAGCGTTTGAAAAAGAAAAAATTGCAGAAGAGGGAAAATAATATGAAAATTGTATTAGCATGCAATGCGGGTATGTCAACAAGTATCCTAAAAATGAAATTAGAAGAAGAAATGAAAAAAGATAATTTAGAACCTTATGTAATTGCAGTTCCTGTTTCCGAAATTGATGATTATATAGAAGGAGCAGACGTTGTGTTATTAGGACCACAAATTCGTTTCTTATTAAAAGAAGTAAAAACGAAAACAAATGTTCCTGTTATTACAATTGATATTCGTGATTACGGAACAATGAATGCAGTGAATGTGTATTCGTTAATAAAACAAGAATTAAATAAGGAATAAATAAAGAATATATAAAGTAGCTGATGATTTTCAGTTTACTTATATAATAAGCTACTCGGCTCTAAAAAGACGTAAGACTTTTTAGAGCCATTTTGGTGCTATTCAACTGTTATAGTCCCTTTTCTTATACTTTCTTATTTTGTAAAAAACATTTTTATACCTATTACTTCATAGCTTGCTTAAGTTCTTCCCAAGTATTGCAGGTAAGAAGCTGATTGGATAATTCGTATAGCTGAGATAAGCTTAAGGTGGATAGCCATTCTTTAGCATCAATAGCGAATTTCTGTTTGATTTGTAGAGCTAATAGGTTTACGGTTCCTAGCGTAGTTCCGATTTGAGTACCTTCCTCTAGCCCCTTCTTCTTGCCTTCATCATAACTATCCAACAGATTGTTCTTCTCTCTCCACTCTGCCATCTGCCTTGACATTGCCAGCGACCACAACCCTTCATCATCTTTGAATTTCTCATGCTTCTCCATTAGCTTTCTCACCAGCCTTTCCTTTGTCTTTAGTATAGCATGATTCGCATTGTTTTTAAATAAGTAGCACACCTGTTCAAAATCATTCATTGCTTCCATTCCCTTTTCCTTCGCTATTTCATCAATCATCGGCAGTTGAATATAGATTCTATGTAATAATGGCTCTTTGCTTTCTGCCTCTCCATATGGATCTCGCATAATATAGCGATTGATCAATCGTTTCTCATTTTGCGGACATGCATTTACAAAGATGATCTGATAAATCGGTTGCAGTTGACGATAGTTCTCTCCCTCTACGAGCTGTTTGCTAAGCATGTTTGCTCCATAGTATTCAAATCGTTTCCATTCCGATGCCTGTAAGAAGGTAGTTTGCATTTCAAAGTCATATTCATGACCTTGCTCGTCCTTGACATGAATATCCAAGATGCTTTGCTTTTGCGCAAGCAGTGTTGGATCAAGATTGGGATTCAAAACGATGCTTTCTTTTGGGTGAATACCGGTAACACGTTCAATGATGGTGTTACGGATATACGTGGAATCCTCATCTTCACTTCCAAGAGCATATTTAAAGAAAAAGTCGTTGCAGTAATTCACTTCATTACTGCATGTTGTATTGGTAAGCATATCGATCCTCTCCTTTCGCTGAAATATACCTACATATATCTCATACGAAGGAAAAAGAAAAAGTGGTGAAAAAACATAAAAAAAGTAAGAACCGTAGATGATTCTTACTCTCTATACTATTCTTTTTCCGGTGCGTAACAAATTTTCAAACGACGCTGATTGCCTTCCCCTTCACTTACCGTTCGAACATACTTCATTGTAGATAGATGGTTATGCACTGCCTTTCTTTCATCAGCAGGCATCGGATCTAATACTGCATCAGTTTTTGTGCGCTGAACGGTTTTTGCGACACGTCGTGCCAGAGAACAAACCTTTTGATATTTTTCCTCTTTATATCCGTTAATATCAATTAATACGCCGATTCTGCGCTTAAATTCACTTGATGCAGCTGACTTTAACACTGTATTGATAGCTTGTAGTGTCTGTCCGTTTTTACCAATCAAAATTGCATTATTGTCAGCATCAATATTGACATGGAAGAAACCATTTTCTTCACTTACCTCAACATTCGCTTCCATTGCGATATTTTGAAAATAACTATCTAAATAAGATTTCATAAAATCAATAATATCCAAATCACAATAAGCAGTGATGGTTGTCTTGCTGCCAAGACCTAAAAAGCCTGATGTTTCTTCGATAACCGTATAAGTCAATTGATCACTCTCTACTCCTTTATCAAGAGCAGCAGCCTTTAAGGCATCATCAAGGTTTTTGCCTGTATAAGTATTCATGCCTACGCCTCCTAGTCTTTAATAAAGAATTTGTGAACAAGAATATTTTGTAATACACGTACTACGGAACCTACTAACCAATAGAATGACATCGCAAGTGGCCAGTTAATAGCGAAAATCGCAATCATACCGGTACTCATATACATCATCATATTCATAGAGCCTGCCATACCGCTTTGTTTTGGCTGTGCATATTTCTTTTCTTTTACATGATTTTTCTTTTTACGATATTCCTGTAACCATTGAGGCATTTTGAAAGATACCAACTGGAATACGATCATCAATAAGAAGATAATTACATGCCACCAACTCTGAGCACTAAATCCTTCAATTGGCGTCATGGTTAAATCAATACCATAGAATGAACCGCTGACTACTGCATAAGCACGCATCGTTGCATAATACATACCGAAGATTACCGGGAACTGAATGAAAGTAACCAAAATCGTACCAAATGGATTGATCTGATTTTTCTTATACAATGCCTGCATTTCCTGTGCTTGCAGCATTTTGGAACGATCATCATTGCGTCCGGCATATTTTGCCTGAATCTTATTTAATTCCGGCTGAATGCTCTGCATTTTCTGTGTTGCGACCTGTGATTTAATAGAGAACAGGAAGATAATGAACTGAATAAGCAGTGTTGTAATGATGATACCTACACCGGCATCGGTAAAGCTAGATGTAATGTTAATCAGCTGAGCAATCGGCCAAACGATCAAACCATTAAACCAACCCTCGCTCATCGCATCACCGAAGGTCGTTTTCTTAATATGAATGATATCCTCCGGCTTCATATCCTTATACTTCTTCTGAATTTCTTTGTCGTCTGGCAAATCTACCTGACTACGCTTTACTTCTACGTCCTCAGATGCAATAATTGAATTTACGTATGTTTTTCCAGATTCACCACGTGGGTTACTACAACCTGTTAAAACAAATACCATAACCATAATTACTGCAAGGAATTTCTTTTTACTTTTTAAAAATCTTTTCATTTATATTTCTCCTCGCTAATTTTGCTTACCATTATATTTTAACGTGTTTAACTAATCTTTCCAAGTGTTTTTTATTGTTTATATAACTTTCTTCATGATATTTCACTCGAACCAGAATAATCGTATCGAATTTCTCCTCAAATGTATAAATATCATGCACCATTTCACGTACCTGACGCTTTATTTTATTACGCATAACCGCATTTCCAAGCTTTTTGCCTGCCGATATTCCAACACGCGCATGCTCTTGCTGTCTGGGCTTTACGTAAATGGTAAAAGAAGGACACGCATAAAATTTTTTATAGTTCATAATACTAGAAAATTCTCTTGTACTTTTGATGCGATATTCTTTTTTCATACGCTCACCTCGTTTTCCTTCATTGAAAAAAAATCGCCCGAAGGCGACTTTTTAAGCTGATAACACTTTTCTACCTTTACTACGACGACGTGCTAATACGCGACGTCCTCCAACAGTAGCCATACGGGCTCTGAATCCGTGAGTTTTTTGGTGTTTTCTTTTGCTCGGTTGATATGTTCTTTTCACAAGAGCCACCTCCACTTCTTTATCTTTTATACAAATTGAGCATTGCTCGTAAATTATATAAAAAATACATTTGAAAGTCAATAAAATTTTTTCGAATGCTGCTCTTCTTACACGATTTTTCTTTATCTTTATATTATATAGAGATAGTTTTCAACATTCCACTATCATAATGGTGGAAAACTAATGTAAATTTAGTTTTTTTTTAAGAAACCTGTGGATTTTCAGCTATTTTTTGCTTTTCCACCTCTTTTCAACATTTTTTGCACACTGAAAAAAAGAGGTTTTCCACCGTATGTGGAAAGTGTAGAAAAGTATGTTTAAGCCTTTATTTATCGCATATTTTACCCTTTTTATCTTGTGGATAGCATATAAGATAGCTTCGTTTTTTCCACTTTTCCACATGGTAAGATTATCCACCATGGAAAAATCAAGAGTTTTCCATGTGTAAAGATGTGGAAAACTTCAAATATCCTTTAAATAAAGGGTGTTTCCACTGTATTTTAGTGGAAAACTTTATCTGTCTTATTTTTCACATAGAAATTATCCACAAAGTATAGTAAAATGGTTACGTTAAAGGAGATTTATATGTCAAGTTTTATTACAATGCAGCTACAACAGATATGGGATAAAACCTTGGATCTAATCAAAGAGAACTCCAAAGTAGATACTGCCAATTTCAGTGTTTGGTTTGATGGCTCTCAGTTGTTTGACATTCGTGATGATCTCGCTATTATTACAGTTCCTTATAAAGTCAATAAACAAATTATAAGCGATCTTTATAAGGATCTGATCAAGGAAAAGCTTTCCATCGTATTGGAGCATGAGGTAGAATGTCAAATCCTATTGAAAAAAGAGGTTGATAGTGAGTATATCAATAAAGATGCCTTACGACGCAGCAATATCTTATTTGAAGATAAAATCAATCCGGAATATACCTTCGATAGCTTTGTCGTAGGTAAAAACAACCGCGAGGCACATGCAGCAGCACTGTCTGCTTGCTATTATCCCGGCAAATTTAACAATCCATTGTTCATTTTCGGTAATTCCGGTTTAGGAAAAACCCACCTGCTTCATGCCATTGGCAATTATATTAAGGAAAATCGTCCGGAGGACAAAGTATTATATATTTACAGTGAGGATTTCGTAACACTGTTAATTGAAGCAATGAAAAACAAAAATGTTGAAGAAGTAAAGGAAAAAATTTGCTCTGCCGACTATTTACTGATTGATGATATTCAGCGCTTGAAGCAAAGTACCTCACAGGAGCTGTTCTTCAATATGTATAACAAGCTTATTCGTGATAATAAGCAGATCGTAATTACCAGTGATATTCACCCAACGGAATTAAAGGGAATCGAAAATCGTTTGATTTCACGCTTTAGCAGCGGACTTTCTGTTTCTGTCGGATCACCGGAATTTGAAACCGCTAAGGCAATCCTTCAAAAAAAGATCGAGGGCAGAAACGAGGAAATTCTTATTGAAGATGAGGTGCTTGATTATTTGGCAACACGCTTTGCATCTGATGTTCGTAAGTTGGAAGGAGCTTTGAATGAGCTGTTCTTTAAATCAATTCTATACAATCCCGATACGATTGATTTAAAGTTTGCCAAAGAAATCTTTAAGGAAAATCCAATGACCGTAACAAATGACGAATTATCTGTCAATAAGATTAAAAAAGCTGTTTGTGATTTCTATGGACTTACCAAAACACAGATTGAATCCAAGTCCAGAACCAAAAACATTGCCAATGCAAGACACATTGCTGTATATTTATGTCGTAAGCATTTGGATATGCCATTTGCGAAAATCGGCTTAGAATTCGGAAATCGCGATCATTCTACCATTATGTCCTCTTATGAGAAGATGGTAAAGCTGCTGAAAGATAAGGAACAATTTCAACAGGCCTTACAGCAAATCGAGAAGCAGTTGGGTATTCAATAAAATTATCCACCGCTTTCCACTTTTAATTCACAATGAAAATTGTTAAAATATCAGTATAAATAAAGGTGTTTTGATACTTTTCCACAGTTTTCCACACCCTTATTGTTATTATTTATTATAAATACATAAAAGAGAGGAGCATTCGCATGTATTTTAAAATATCCAAAAGAAACTTCTATAATGCTTTGTCCACAGCTTCACGAGCAATTTCCAATTTTTCACCGCTACCGGCTTTTTCCGGTATTAAGATCGATGCCAAAGAGGATCGCATTATTTTAACCGGTAGTGATTCCGATGTATCTATTCAAACAACTCTTAAGCATGGTGAAGATTGTGTTTTGGAAATCAAGGAAATGGGATCAATCGTTATTGAAGCTAAATATATCTTAGAAATTGTCCGTAAAACCGATGCCGATATTATTGAATTTGAAATGATTGATGGTTCTTTAACCAAGATTTCCGGTAATTCCGCAGAATTTCGTATCAACGGTATGAAAGCAATAGAATATCCGGCAATTGATTTTTCTAAACCTAAGGAGTCCTTTCAATTAGCGGAAGATGTTTTAAAGAAAATCATTACCCAAACAAGCTTTGCGACAAGTGATAAAGAAACAAGACCGGTGTTAATGGGAGTAAATTTTCATTGTGAAGGCAATGAATTACACTGTGTAGCAACCGATTCCTATCGTCTTGCGAGAAAAACTGTTGAATTGGAAGAAGAATTGAATTTCAATGTTACGATTCCTTCAAAATCCTTACAGGAAGTATTAAAAACATTGGAGGGTGAAAATGAGGTAGAAATCGCAGTAAATGATAAAAAAGCTCAATTTATCATTGGGGATACCATCGTTCAGACACGTTTGATTGATGGAGCATATCCGGAAACCAATCGTTTGATTCCTTTGCAGTTTGATTATGAATTGACGATTGATACCAAGGATCTGTTGAATGCTATTGATCGTGCAAGTTTTATTAAAAATGACGGTGTTTCCGTTATTAAGTTCTCTTTGAGTGAAGCTGAGTGTGTGCTTTCCAGTAAATCTATTGAGGTCGGATCTTCCACCGAAGTATTAAGCAGTGCCAGCTTTGAAGGTCAGCCACTAGAAATCAGCTGTAACGGTCGTTATGTTTTTGAGGCGATTCGTGCGTTAGGCGGAAGTCTTGTCAAATTCAGCTTATGTGGTGAAATGAAACCTTTTGTAATTACATCTTTAGAAGATGATAAGATTTTACAGTTAGTGCTTCCGGTACGTACCTACGCGTAAGCCTCATATCGTCCAACTCATCAAAAGTCCGGTTGAAAAACGGGGCTTTTTTTGCGATATTCCAATAGGAAGAAGATATAAAAAAGCTAACAAAACAGTGTTAAATATGCTATAATATATAGGTATATGAGAAAGGGTTTTTGGCATGAATATCAAGATAAATAGTGAATATATTACACTCGGTCAATTATTGAAAAAAGCCGATTTTATCCAAAGCGGAGGCGAAGCGAAATTCGCTGTGAAAGAAATGGATATTACAGTAAACGGTGAACAAGAGGATCGTCGTGGCAGAAAGCTTTATGCGGGTGATCGTTTGGTAATTGATGGGGTAGAAGTTATTATTTCATGAGGTTAACCAAGCTGCGCCTTCATGATTATCGCAATTATGAGGATTTGCAGATTACGCTGAAAAACGGCATTCATATTTTATCCGGTAAAAACGCACAGGGAAAAACGAATGTTTTAGAGGCTATTCTTTATCTTTCAACGACACGTTCTCATCGAACGGCGTGTGATGAGGATCTGATAAAAGAGGGAAAAGAGGCTTTTTTTATCAAGGCGGAAATTGAAAAGACCAATCGAAAAGAAGAATTGCAAATCAGCGTGAATGAGCGTGGCAAAAATTTATTTATGTATAAAAACCCGGTAAGTAAAGTCAGTGATTTTATCGGTGAATTTAATGCGGTAATGTTTTGTCCTGATGATATGATGCTGTTTAATGCTTCTCCTAGGGTCAGAAGGCGCTTTGTGGATATGGAATTAAGCAAGCTGAGTAAAACCTATGTGAATACCTTATTTGTCGCACAGAAGCTGTTAAAGGAGCGCAATCGGTATTTGAAGCAGGAGCATGTGAACAAGGAATACCTTGATGTAGTAACGATGCAGCTTATTGAGGCAACCATGGTCGTTATGAAGCAGCGTCATCACTTCTTAAAGCAGCTATTAACGAAATGTGCACAATTTTATAAGCGATTATCCAATGATGGTACACAGATCGAGGTTATTTATGAAAGCTGTGTGCCTTATACGGAAGATGAACAGCTGCTGCGTGATAGATTAACGGAAAAATATGAGAAAAGCAGAGAACGTGATCTAGCCATGAGGGTAACCTCTGTGGGTATTCATAAAGAGGATTTTATCTTTCAAATCAATGGCAGGGAGGTCGCAACCTATGCCTCTCAAGGACAGAAAAGAAGTATTTTATTAGCACTTAAGGTCGGAATGATTTATATGATCGAGGATATCATACACGATTATCCGGTGCTTTTATTAGATGATGTATTTTCGGAGCTTGATATGGATCGAAGAAAAGAGCTGTTGCATAGCTTACCGAATGAGGTACAGATTTTCATATCGACAACGGATATAGAAGAATTTAAACATTTGGACATTCATCAACCGATCACTATTTGGAGCATAGCAAGCGGTGTGATGAAGCAAGGATAAGGAGGTTTCCCATGGACGAAAAGCAAATGAAGGAAATTGAAGAAATGGAAAATGGTAAAGTAGATCATTCTTATACAGCAGATGATATTCAGGTCTTGGAGGGCTTAGAGGCAGTTCGTAAAAGACCGGGTATGTATATTGGTTCTACTAGTGAGCGAGGACTGCATCACTTGGTTTGGGAAATCGTAGACAACTCTATTGATGAAGCATTGGCAGGATTTGCGACGGATATTGAAATTGCAATCGAAAAGGACAATGTGATTCGTGTTGAGGATAACGGTCGTGGTATGCCGGTTGGTATCGTTGAAAAAACCGGTATTTCCGGTGTAGAAACCATTTTTACCGTACTTCATGCCGGTGGTAAATTCGGTGGTGGAGCGTATAAGGTTTCCGGCGGTCTGCATGGTGTCGGTGCCAGTGTAGTTAATGCGTTATCGGAATGGTTGGAGGTTACGGTTCATCAGAATGGTAAAAAGCATTTCCTGCGCTTTGAAAACGGTGGGAAGCCCAGCGGTGCTTTAAAGGTTATCGGAGATACCGATAAGCATGGCTCTGTGGTTCGCTTTAAGGCCGATGCTTCTATTTTTACGGAAACACAGGTATATAGTTTTGATACCTTGAATACCCGTATTCGTCAGCTGGCTTTTTTGAATAAGGGAATCCGTTTGGTGATTATCGATGAGCGTGAGGAAGAAGCAAAACGTATTGAATATAAATATGATGGCGGGATTCGTCAGTATGTAGAATATTTGAATAAAAATAAAAATGTACTTCATGAAGATGTGATTTATGTTGAAGGTTTGGAAGAAGGAATTTTAGCGGAGGTTGCGTTGCAGTATAATGATGGCTATATGCCAAATATCTATTCCTTCTGTAACAATATCAATACCATGGAAGGTGGTACGCATGAGGACGGCTTCCGTTTGGCATTGACGCGTGTTATCAATGCGTATGCCAGAGAGAACAATTTAATCAAAAAAGATGAAACGCTTGCCGGTGATGATGTGCGTGAAGGGTTGACGGCCATTATTTCGGTAAAGCACCCCGATCCACAATATGAAGGACAAACCAAAACAAAGCTGGGAAATTCGGAGGTACGTAAGATTGTATCCGGTATTTTAGGAGATCAGCTGGAGCGTTTCTTGATTGAAAATCCGACAACGGCGAAAATTATCGTTGAAAAGGGCGTATTGGCTAGTAAAGCACGTATGGCGGCTAAGAAAGCTCGTGAATTGACACGCCGTAAGAGTGCTTTGGAAATTACCTCTTTACCGGGAAAATTGGCGGATTGTTCCAGCAAAGATGCCAGCGAATGTGAAATTTATATCGTCGAGGGTGATTCTGCCGGTGGTAGTGCAAAGCAGGGACGTAATTCAAAATTTCAGGCAATTCTGCCTTTACGAGGAAAGATTTTGAATGTCGAAAAAGCACGCTTGCATCGTATTTTTGAGAATAACGAAATTCGTTCCATGGTTACTGCCTTTGGGTGTGGTATCGGTGATGAAATAGATATTTCAAAGCTGCGTTATCATAAAATTGTTATTATGACCGATGCCGATGTCGACGGTGCCCATATTTGTACCTTGATGCTTACCTTCTTTTATCGTTTCTTGCGACCGGTTATTGAAGGCGGTTATGTTTATATCGCAATGCCGCCACTGTTTAAGGTTGCAAAGGGCAATCGTGTAGAGTACGTTTACAAGGAAGAAGAAATGGAACGTGTACGTGCTGAAATGGGTGAAAATGTGAATGTTCAGCGTTACAAAGGTTTGGGTGAGATGAATCCGGAACAGCTATGGGAAACTACGATGGATCCGGCTTTTAGAACCTTGAAGCAGGTTAATATCGAAGATGCGGTAGAAGCCGATGCTATCTTTGAAATGCTGATGGGAGAAGAGGTTGAACCTAGACGTGAATTTATACAAGAAAATGCAAAATATGCAACACTTGATATTTAAAAGGAGGTGTTTTCATGGATATCAATAAGGATAAATTGTTACAGGTCGATATTGCAAAGGAAATGAAAACATCATTCCTTGATTATTCGATGTCGGTTATTGTTGAACGTGCATTGCCGGACGTTCGTGATGGATTAAAGCCGGTTCATCGTCGTATTTTACATGCGATGAATGAATTGGGTATTGTTGCCAGTAAGCCTTTTAAAAAGTCGGCACGTATTGTCGGTGAAGTTATCGGTAAGTATCACCCACATGGCGATACTGCTGTTTATGATGCAATGGTTCGTATGGCACAGGATTTCAGCTATCGTTATATGCTTGTGCAGGGACATGGAAACTTTGGTTCTATGGACGGTGATGGCGCTGCGGCAATGCGTTATACCGAAGCCCGTATGAGTAAGATTGCAATGGAGATGCTGAAGGATATTAATAAAAATACGGTTGATTTTGTACCAAACTATGATGGAGAAGAAAAAGAGCCTTCTGTTATGCCGGCTCGCTTTCCGAACCTGTTGGTAAATGGTTCAGTTGGAATTGCGGTTGGTATGGCAACCAATATCCCACCGCATAATCTAGGAGAAACGATTGATGCGATATTTGCAATCATGGATAATCCGGATATTACGGTATTGGAATTGATGGATAATTATATCTTTGGACCGGATTTTCCAACCGGTGGTATGATCTTAGGAAGAGCCGGTATTCGTCAGGCTTATGAAACCGGACGTGGCTCTATTATGATTCGTTGTAAGCATCATCTTGAAGAAATGGATAACGGTAAGACACGAATTGTTGTTACTGAGGTTCCATATCAGGTAAATAAGGCTAATTTGATTACAAAGATTGCGGATTTGGTGCGTGAAAAGCAAATTGATGGGATTACATATTTGAATGATGAATCCAATCGTGAGGGAATCCGTATCGTAATCGAGCTACGTAAAGATGTTCAAGTTGATGTTGTGTTAAATCAATTATTCAGAATGACATCTTTGCAAACAAGCTTTGGTGTCAATATGCTTGCCTTACATGATCGCTCTCCTAAGCAAATGGGCATTAAAGAGCTATTGGGACATTATATTGACCATCAGATTGATGTTACGGTACGTCGTACCAAGTATGATTTAAAGAAAGCGGAGGATCGCGCGCATATTTTAGAAGGTTTGCGTATTGCTTTGGATCATATTGATGAAATTATTCATATTATTCGTTCAAGTAAAAATGACAGCGAAGCACGCTCTCGCTTGATGGAGAACTTTGAGCTTTCTGAAATTCAAGCCAATGCTATTTTGGAAATGCGTTTGCGTCGTTTGACCGGTTTGGAAAGAGATAAAATCGAAAATGAATATCAAGAGCTGTTAGCATTGATTATTGATTTAAAGGATATTCTTGCTAATCATGATCGTGTCTTGCAGATCATTCGTGATGAATTAACGGAAGTTAAAAATAAATATGGTGATGAACGTCGTACGGAAATCAGCGATGCCGACTACGATATGCAGGACGAGGATTTGATTCCGGTGGAAGATATCGTAATTACGATGACAACGAATGGCTATATCAAGCGTATGCCAACCGATACGTATCATACACAAAATCGTGGTGGTCGTGGTATCAAGGGAATGGCAGTCAATGAAGATGATATTGTTGAAATGCTTGTACCGATGTCTACACATGATTTCTTATTGTTATTTACCAATATCGGTAAGGTTTATCGTATTAAGGGCTATAAGGTACCGAATGCGTCAAGAACTGCCAAGGGCTTACCGGTTGTCAATTTATTGAATTTGGATAAAGATGAAAAGGTCAAAGCACTGGTTCCGATGAAGGTGGATCATGAAGCGGAATATTTGATGTTTGTTACAAAGAATGGGCTTGTGAAGCGTGTTCCTAGCGCTGAATTTGCTTCCATTCGACAAAACGGAAAAATTGCAATTACCTTACGTGAGGGCGATGAGCTGGTTGGTGTGAAGGAAACAACCGGTGATGACGAAATTATTATTGCCGGATCTAATGGTAAGGCGGTTCGCTTCCACGAAGATGGTGTTCGTCCGATGGGACGCAGTGCCAGTGGAGTGAAGGGCTTTAATGTCGATGGTGCTGTGGTTGTCGGTATGGCTACTTCAAGAGATGGAACGCATTTATTGGCAGTAAGTGAAAATGGCTATGGAAAGCGTACGGCGATTGATGAATATCGTATGACGACACGTGGTGCCAAGGGTGTTAAAACAATCAATATCACACCGAAAACCGGGGATTTGGTATCGGTTCGTGCGGTTAATGGCGATGAAGATGCTATGATTGTAACCAATAGTGGTATTATTATTCGTATCGAGGTTGATAAAATCGGTATTTACAGTCGTAATACGCAAGGTGTGAAATTGATCAATGTCGCAGAGCATGAGGTTGTCGCAAAGGTTGCAATCGTTGAAAAGCAGGCAGAAGAAGCAAAGGATACTGCAAGTGAAGAAGCTTCGGATAAGGAAGCATAAATCTTAAATAACAGGACTGTTTAATTTGTAATTGACAAGTCAAATTAAGAATGATATAAAATAAACAAAACGTTGATAAGGATAAGTAATATAGTATTTCTTTATAGAGAGGCAGTGGTTGGTGGAAACTGTCAAGAAAGCTATATGAAATCAACCTTGGAGTGAACGGGTGAAATTAGTAGTCTGTTTCGTTGGTTACGTTATAACCTAGAGATTATTTTCAGCAGGAAGCTTTGCTGTTAATAAAAAAGGGTGGCAACGCGAGGTATCGTCCCTTTACGATACCTCTTTTTTATTGTTAGGAGGAAGCTATATGTTAGATATGAAGTTTTTGAGAGAAAATCCGGAGATTGTAAAAGAAAATATCAAAAAGAAATTTCAGGATCATAAATTACTGATGGTAGATGAGGTTATTGAATTGGATAAGCAAAACCGCGCCTTAAAACAAAAGGGTGATGATTTACGTGCACAGCGAAATAGCTTAAGCAAGCAGATTGGCGGATTGATGGCAAAGGGTGAAAAGGAAGAAGCAAATGCTATCAAGGCACAGGTTCAGGCAATGGCTGATGAAATGAAGGAAACTGAAAAACAAGAGGAAGAGCTGAGTGCAAAAATAAAGAATATCATGATGCAGATTCCAAATATTATTGATCCTTCTGTACCATTAGGAAAAGATGATAGTGAAAATGTAGAATTGAAAAAGTATGGAGAGCCGGTTGTTCCTGCTTTTGAAGTTCCATATCATACGGATATAATGGAACGATTTGATGGTATTGATTTAGATAGTGCAAGAAAAGTTGCAGGAAATGGATTTTATTATTTAATGGGTGATATTGCTCGTTTACATTCTGCGGTTATTTCTTATGCTCGTGATTTCATGATTGATAAAGGATTTACCTATGTTGTACCGCCGTTTATGATTCGCAGCGATGTTGTAACGGGGGTTATGAGCTTTGCGGAAATGGAAGGTATGATGTATAAAATCGAAGGTGAGGACTTGTATTTGATTGGTACAAGTGAACACTCTATGATTGGTAAATTCATTGATACGATCCTAGATGAGAAAAAGCTTCCATATACATATACAAGTTATTCACCATGCTTCCGTAAGGAAAAGGGCGCTCATGGTATTGAGGAACGTGGTGTATATCGTATTCACCAATTTGAAAAGCAGGAAATGATCGTTGTTTGTAAACCGGAGGAAAGCATGGAATGGTTTACAAAACTATATATGAATACTGTGGAGTTGTTTAGAAGCTTAGATATTCCGGTTCGTGCTTTAGAATGCTGTTCCGGAGATTTGGCGGATTTGAAATGTAAATCTGTTGATGTAGAGGCTTGGAGTCCAAGACAAAAGAAATATTTTGAAGTAGGTAGTTGTTCTAACTTGACCGATGCACAGGCTCGTCGTTTAGGCATTCGTGTTAAAGGGGAAAACGGTAAGTATTTTGCTCATACTTTAAACAATACCGTAGTAGCACCTCCAAGAATGTTGATTGCATTTTTAGAAAATAATCTGAACGAGGACGGCAGTGTAAATATTCCAAAGGCATTGCAGCCATATATGGGAGGAAAGACAGTTTTAGTTCCTAAAAACTAAAAATACAGCTCATTTTTGTGAAATACGTTATCTTAAACCAATATTTTCGATTGCCTATGAAGTGTTAAAAAGCCTTTATTTAAAGGCTTTTCTTTTATAAATATCGGTAAAATTGCTTCTGTCATTTGCGATGAAAACTATTGTTGTTGGTATTTATGCTTGTTGATGTATTTCACAGCACGATTTTTGAGTGCTATGTTTCACGTGAAACATAAGAAAATACTGATTTTATTTGAAATCATCAAAAACTTGAAAAATATAAAATCTAGTTGTAATCAGTGAAATCTGTGGTATAATATAAAAGCTACCACAATGGTATCTTCTGAATTAGGTCAGGTCGGGAACGAAGCAGCCTTAAGGGGGCGCTATCATGTGTGGTAGTTTTTATTTTATGATAAAGGCGGTGTGCTGCATGAATGAAAAATTTATGGTGGAAGCTATCAAGGAAGCAAAAAAAGCAGAGTTGATAGATGAAGTACCGATTGGCTGTGTTATTGTAAAAGATGATAAAATCATTGCAAGAGGACATAATCTGCGTGAAAGTAAACAGCGTTCAACAGCACATGCGGAGATCATAGCAATCGAGAAAGCGTGCAGGAAGTTAAAATCATGGCGTTTGGAAGGGTGCAGTTTGTATGTTACCTTAGAGCCTTGTCCTATGTGCAGTGGTGCTATTTTACAAAGTCGAATTGAACATGTAGTTTATGGAGCGAAAGATCCAAAGGGAGGCTGCATGGAAAGCTGTATGAATATGTATGAGGTTAAAGGTTTTAACCATTATCCCGATGTTATCGGTGGTGTTTTAGAGGACGAATGTGGTTCTTTACTAAAAACCTTTTTTAAACGAAAAAGAGAAGAAAAAAGTAAATGACAAATACTTTCAAGATTGAAAGTATTTGTCATTTTTATAAGCAAACATGGTATAATTATGAATGGAAAGAGGGTGTAATATGGGATATAAAGCTCTTTATCGTACCTATCGTCCAAACAGCTTTGATGAGGTTGCGGGACAAAAGCATATTGTGAAAACCTTGCAAAATGCAGTCGAACAAAACAAAATAGCACATGCGTATTTGTTTTGCGGTCCAAGAGGAACGGGAAAAACTTCGATTGCTAAGATATTTGCTAAGGTGATTAACTGTGAAAGCAAGGAGCATAAGCCATGTTTGCAATGTGATAATTGTTTGGCTGTGCAAAACGGTTCACACCCGGATATTATTGAGATTGATGCTGCCAGCAACAATGGTGTTGAGGAAGTCAGAAATCTAATTGAAAAGGTAAAGTATGCACCCTTAAAGGGTAAATATAAGGTTTATATCATTGATGAGGTTCACATGATGTCTGCCGGTGCGTTTAATGCTTTATTGAAAACGATTGAAGAACCACCGGAACACGTTATTTTTATTCTTGCGACAACAGAACCACATAAAGTGCTTCCGACCATTATTTCAAGATGTCAGCGTTTTGATTTTACAAAAGTACCAAAGAATGAAATCGTTTCACGCATACATACTATTTTAGAAAAGGAACATATCGAATGTGATGATGACGTAATAGAATTGATTGCACAATTAGCTGATGGTGGTTTGCGTGATGCCTTATCTATTTTGGATCAATGTATTGCCTATGCCACAAATCATATTGAATTGCATCATATCAATGAGATTTATGGTATTACGACTGTGCAAGAGAAGATGAAGCTATTTCATCATATATTCAACAATGAACCGGTCGATTTGATGGATATGCTTGATGGAATGCTTGAAAAGGGAATCGATATTCCAAGGCTTACGGTTGATTTGATTGAACTTTTAAAGGAATCTATTATATTTGAATATACTAAGGATAGTTCGTTACTTCATAGCTTGTCGAATGAGCAAGCAGTCGAATTTATCACTAGCAAATCTTTAAAGGCTAGGTTTGAAATGATACATTTGTTAATGGATACCTATGAGAAATATCGTTTTGCTTCAAATGTTGGTTCTTATTTTGAGGTTTGTTTGTTAGAAATGATAAATTGTAATGGTATCAGTGAATTACAAATAGAAAAAACAGAACCAAAGGCGGTAGATGCTAAAAAGAATGTTTCACGTGAAACATTAAGTAATCAAAATGAAACAATAAATGATGAGAGAGATACTATCGAAACCGAATTTGAATGTGATACCGCAGAGGAAATCTTTGAACAAGCCAGTGAAGAAATAACAGTGAATGAAGATAAAAAAGGACAAGCACCGATTAAACCATTGGATAATGAATATGTATTAGGTTTACTAGCAGGAGCGAATAAACCGGAAAAAGCCGTTGATATAAAGCAATTTGAAAAACTTACGCTTTATTTAACAGATTTGAAATATGCTCGTTATGCCAGTACGCTTCGCTATGCTACTATCATTGCCAGTGGAAAAAACTATATTGTTGTGGCAGTAGAAAATGTTGCGGAAGCCAATGCTATCAATGAAGCCGATAGAGAAAATGAATATTATGATCTCATTGTAGAATTGCTTGGCAAAAATAAAAAGCTTTTTGCCGTTTCTAAGCAACAACAACAACAGGTTATTCAAGAATTTAAGGAACGTATGATTCTGGGGACATTACCTGATCCCATCATGGTAGAAGATGTTGTGATTGATACAACCAAGGATAAAGAACCTACTCAAGAAGAAATCATACTCAATTTATTTGGTGAAGAAAATATTGTAATGGAGGAATAAACTATGAATATGCAAGCATTATTAAAACAAGCACAAAAGATGCAAAAGGATTTAGCTGAAAAGGATAAGGAATTAAAATCCAAGCTATATGAAAAATCCATGGGTGGTGGAGTTATTAAGGTAGTTATGAAGGGAGATATGACAATCGAAAGTATTGAAATCGCCAAGGAACTGCTAGATAAAGAAAATAAAGAGGATTTGCAGGATATGCTAATTGCCGGCTTGAATGAAGTATTGAAAGAAGTAAATGCAGATAAAGAAAGTACAATGAATCAAATTACCGGCGGCATTAAGATGCCGGGAGGCTTTTAATGTATCCAAAACGGTTTGAACAGTTGGTAGAGGCTTATCGTCATCTTCCGGGTGTTGGACTGAAAACGGCGGAGCGCTATGCCTTTGAAACAATCGAATGGGATTTAGAAACGATTGATGAAATTATCACTGCCTTAGTAGAGGTACGCGATGGTATTAAAAAATGCAGTGTATGCGGAAATTTATCAGAAGATAATACATGCGATATTTGTAAGGACACTAGCCGTAATCATGAAATGATTTGTGTTGTGCAAAGTGCAAAGGACGTTATCGCAATGGAAAAGACAAAGGAATATCATGGTGTATATCATGTATTAAACGGTGTCATATCCACATCAAAGGGAATACTTCCCGAGGATATCAATATTGATAGCTTATTGGAACGTATTGACGATCATGTAAAAGAGGTTATTTTAGCAACCAATCCTACCGTAGAAGGGGAAACTACTGCAATGTATCTATCAAAACTCTTAGAGCCTTATGATATCAAGGTAACAAGAATTGCACATGGACTTCCAATGGGGGGACATCTTGACTACGCTGATGAATTAACTTTGATAAAAGCTATTGAAAATCGAAAAAAGATGTAAATTTACATCTTTTTTTCTAACCCTACATGATACAATAATAGTAAGAAAGAAGGTGTGGCTATGGCAGCTATTGCATATATTACGGATAAAAATATGATTGATTTTCATCGTTTGAACGGAAATCATACCATTAACTTTTGGAAGCCAAGCACATCAAAAAAAATAAGCAATCTAAAACAAGGTGATTTACTGTTTTTTCTAGCAAAAGGAACAGAACGTGGTAAACAAAAAGAAAAAGGATTGATGGGGTATGGTAAATTTCAAAAAAGCTATACCATGAGCTTTCAAGCAATGTGGTCAAAATATGAAATTCAAAATGGATATGCCACACGTGATGGATTAGAGGAAGCTATTTGCAAGGTTACCAAAAATCATCGATTACCGAACATGTTGAATTGTTTACAGCTAGAAGAGGTCGTATTTTTCCAATATCCTATCTATTTAAGTGAAATCGGTATGCAGGTATCCAATAAACTGGAAAGTTATCTGTATATTGATAAGGAGGATTTATATAATACCGATAAGATCTTGAAAATCGCCAATCAATTCGGTGTCGACGTATGGTCAAAGGTTTTTGAACAAGAACATATGCACGATTTTAAAAAAGATGCGCAAATACAAATCATTCATAATATTTATGAAGTAATAAAATCCAATTATTACAGTACCTATGAAGAAGCAAGACTAGCTCACTTTATACAAGACTATCAAAAGCATCATACAAATACACAAGCAATTTGCAATTCGAAAACCGAATTTATAGAAATACGAGAGGATAGGCTATGGATATGCTTACCATGCTTAATAAATGCATCGGAAATACAAAAAAAGCTGCAATATATCATTGGTCATTATATGTTATATAGCAGTTATATTAAAAATAGCGGATACGAAAAGGAAATTCAGCCATTTATCATATTTGATAAAGAGATCGATGAAGAATTAAAAAGGCATCTGCATAACTTACAAATAAACTATCAAGTCATTTCAACACCGCTTGAATAGCCAAATAAAATAGGAAGTACGATGATGACTTCCTATTTTATAAATATCCATATAAGTGGTAATTCATTGAGAAAGTGATTGTAAAGCTCTTTGTATTTTAGAAATACAGTTTTTTTCATATTGAATATGAAGTGGTGCTAAGATTGTTTGAAAAGCACGTCTGCCATCATGCTCACGTCGATATTCGTATTCGATTTCAAAATCCTCGATGCCATTGTATAGGCTGTGATCGAAGCAAAGGATTGCATCATTGCTTATGACCTCTCCACGATAGGTAGTTAAAGAGGTAAGTACAGTCATTTCACCATAAATACCATGCTCCTTTAATAGCATAACTATTTGTTCATTTTGTAATGCTTCTATGGAATTATTTTTTACCTCACATTCATATTCATAAAGCTGCTGCTTTTTCCATAGCTTTAAGGTAAATATGAAATGTTCGTCAATTTCACGAATACGCATAGCTCCATGCAAATCCGCAATGCGATGATCTGTCGTATCATAATACGTATTAACCTGCTTATGAAAGGAAATAGGTTCATATAAAGAAACAAGTTGTTCAAATTGTTCCTTTGTAACCAAAAGCTTATACTCTTTTTCAATATTTGTTTTCATATCATCATCTCTCTTTATTTAAGTCCTATCTAATTATAACGAAAATTACCATTATTTGTATAGGAATATCATAGTGTTCTATATATATTTATGATAAAATAATATTGATTTAAAGGAAGTGAAGCCATGAACTATGCCATTGTCGCAAAAAAGGATCCATATTCCTATCAGGTGGAAGCTATCTTAAAAAAAACATTAGATGAAGCAGGGTGGAACTATGATAAGGAACACCCAAGCCTTGTTATTTGTGTCGGTGGAGATGGTACTTTATTATATGCAGTTCATCGTTATCTTAATAAGATCAATGAAATACGTTTCTTAGGTATTCATACCGGAACATTAGGCTTCTTCACAGATTATACGGCAGAGGAACTAGAGGAATGTATATATGATCTACTGCATAAAGAGCCTACGGTTTTTGCCTCAAAGCTATTAAAGGTACACTTAACAAAGGAAAACAAAAGTTTTTATGCACTAAATGAAATGCGTGTTGAAAATGTTATCAAATCACAGCGTGTTGATATTTATATTGATGATGAATTTTTTGAAACCTGCAATGGAACAGGCATTTGTCTATCGACACAGGCAGGCTCGACGGCTTATAACCGCAGTTTAAGAGGAGCTGTCATTGACAGTGGCTTATCGCTGTTGCAGCTGGCGGAAATAACACCCATTCAGCATTCAAAGCATCGCTCCTTAAACAATCCCTACGTGATGATGGATACTCGAAGTATCCGAATGGAAGGAGAATTTTCCGACGCTTTGTTATGCTATGACCATTTGCATTATCGTTTAGATGGTATGAACACGATTATTTGTGAAATGTCCGATTTGGAGGTACACTTTGCAAGATATCGTGAGTATAGTTATTTAAAAAGATTAAAAAATCTATATTAGGAGGAAAAACTTATGGAAATGAAAATCAGAAATGCAACATTAGAAGATGCAGTAGAATTAACAAGAGTAGAAAGCATTAACTTTCCGGCAATCGAAGCTGCTAAGCTAGATACTATGAAATGCCGTTTGAATTATTATCCAAATCACTTCTTTGTAATGGAAAACAGCCAAGGCGGAATTGTAGGCTTCATTAACGGTATGGTTACGAATATGAAGGATTTAATGGATGGTATGTATACCAATGCTGCCATGCACGATGAAAAAGGAGAGTGGCAGATGATTTTCGGATTAAGTATTTTACCGGGCTATCGTGGAAACGGATATTCTAAAAGATTATTCAACAGTATGATTGAAGCTGCTAAACAGGAACATCGCAAAGGTGTTGTATTGACTTGTAAGGAAGAATTAGTTGCATATTATGAAAAGCTTGGCTTTAAAGATGAAGGAAAATCAAACTCTAAGCATGGTGGTGTAGAACAATGGCACCAAATGCGTTTGACTTTCTAATTGATTGAAAAATAAAGTAAATAGGCAATCGCTTATGCATTTATAAAGAAAAGGACTGTAACGTATAGAAATAATCTATACATACGGTCCTTTATTCTAATTCCTTCTTTTTATACATCAATAAGATACGGGTGATAAAATTGGTGGCTAAAGATAAGGTGCTAAGCTTCATTGCCGCATTATTACTTTGAAAGTTTTGAATTTCAAGCACCGCATTGCTATCACCGATAAGAATTTGAGCTGTTTTATGAATAGCATTCTCCTGCTCCTCACAAAACATATTATATGCCTCTTTTAAACCGCAAATATTGGCTTGTAAATCAATTCCATCACGAATTTCAGAGATTGTTAAAACTTGCTTTAAAAGTGTAATTGCAATCAAATAAGCCAAATGAATGCGTTGATAGCGTTTTTTTGTCGGTTTCGGTATGATATTAAGCTTTACATAATTATTAACCATAGACGATGTAATTAGATTGCTTTCATCTAAGCAAAGTGGGTGTAAGTAATTTTTGATTAAGGTAATCAACTGATCCATATAAAGATCAAAGTCGGGCAGCTCCTCCCAACGTGGTAAATGAAAGCTTTGCAAAGCAGCAATCTGTTCAAGCTCTGGTTTTGTATTTTCTTCAGTATGGCACATATCCTCACCTCTGTACCATATTATACTTGTTTTTATCGAAATAGACAAGATATAAGGTAATGTAAATTATTTTATCTAGTTTTAATAACTATATTATTGACTTTTTAAAACTATAATGGTAATCTATGGACAGTTACATAAAGCCTAAAGGAGATTAACTATGATACGAATACTTGCAGATACTTCAACCTTATATTCAACCGCAGAGGGTAAAGAGAAAAATATTATCATTACCCCTTTAAGTGTAAGCTTAGATAATCAAACGTATCGTGAATTTGATGAAATCAGTAGCAAACAGTTTTTAGAAATGTTAAAAAACGGAAGTATGCCGGTTTCCTCTCAGCCATCAATCGGGGATAAAATGGATATTTATGCCTGCTATGCAAATGATGAAATTATTGATTTAACAATTGCCGATGGTTTATCCGGTACATATCAAAGTGCTTGTATGGCAAGAAGTGAACAGCCACATGCAAAGCATATCCATGTTGTGAACACTACTACACTTTGCGGACCACATCGCTATCTTGTGCAGAAAGCAATCAAATTGGTGGAGCAGGGTATAGGCTGTGAAGAAATATTAGCGGCTTTGCAGGAAAGCATCAATGAAAATATCTCGTTTTTAATTCCACAGGATTATTCCTTTTTAAAGCGCGGTGGTCGATTGACTCCTGCAGCTGCGGCTTTAGGAGGCTTGTTAAAGCTAGTGGCAATTATGACACAAACAAGCGATGGCAGCCGACTTGAAAAATATGCAGTAAAACGCACATGGAAGGGCGCAATGGAAGAAATGTTAAAATGCTTTAAAGAGCGAGGTATTAACCAAGATTATTATATATCTGTTTCCCATGCTGATAATTTAGAGCGTGCTGAATATGTAAAAAGTATAGTCGAGAAAGAATTACAATGTGAGGTAGAAATACTAGAGTTAAGTCCGGTGTTTATTACACAGGGCGGACCAGGCTGTGTAGCCTTACAGGCAATCAAGCGATAATCTCTTTTCATTTTATAATATATCAAAATAATTCAATATGATGTATTGACAAAATTACGTATTCTCTCTATGATATACACATCAAAATAATTTGATGTGAGGAGTGGTGATATGACTGATTTTACAAAAGATACCAAAATCTTTAAGGCTCTTTGTGATACGAAACGACTTACTATTTTAGATTACTTAAAGAGTGGAGAAAAATGTGCGTGTGTTTTGATTGAAAACATGAAGATAGGTCAATCTGCTTTATCTTATCACATGAAAATACTTTGTGATTCAGGTATTGTTACCACAAGACAAGATGGTAAATGGATACATTATAGCCTAAGTAAAAGTGGAAGTGAGTATGCGTCAAAACGATTATTGGAATTAACAACACCAAGTGTTGAAAATCAATCCAATTGTTGCAGATAAAGGTCATCGAAAGATGGCTTTTATATAACAATATCACATCAAAAAATTTTGATATAAAGGAGGGATTTTTTGAAGCTATTAAATTCAGTATGGTTATTTTTCCAAGATCAGATATTAGGTATGAAATGGTTGAATAGATTAATTGGCAATGGACTATCATTACTAGGATTAGATATAGACAATCGACTAGGTGGAAGTATTCAATTCTTCCTATATGATGTAATCAAAATCATAATCTTATTATGTTTACTGATTTTTATTATTTCATATATTCAAAGCTATTTTCCACCGGAGAGAAGTAAGAAAATTTTAGAGAAATTTCATGGTATAAAAGCCAATATAATATCTGCCTTATTAGGAACGGTTACACCCTTTTGTTCCTGTTCATCAATTCCGCTATTTATCGGATTTACAAGTGCAGGCTTACCATTAGGCGTAACTTTTTCCTTTTTGATTTCTTCTCCAATGGTTGATTTAGGAAGTCTTGTGTTGTTAATGAGCATTTTTGGAGTTAAAGTAGCTATTGCTTATGTAATTGTAGGTTTGCTAATTGCTGTAATTGGCGGTGGTTTAATTGAAAAATTACACATGGAAAGCTATGTGGAGGACTTTGTTAAACACGCGAGCAGTGTAGATATTTATTATTCATCTTTAACTAAAAAGGAAAGAATACAATATGCAAAAGAACAAACTACAGGAACATTCAAAAAAGTATTTCCATATATTTTGCTTGGAGTAGGTATTGGGGCAATTATTCATAACTGGATACCTAAAACATGGATTGAAGGTATATTAGGAAGTAATAATCCATTTGGTGTTATCTTAGCTACTCTTATCGGAGTTCCTATGTATGCTGATATTTTCGGAACCATTCCGGTTGCTGAAGCATTACTTGCAAAAGGTGCTTTGCTAGGAACAGTTCTTTCGTTCATGATAGCAGTAACAACACTTAGCTTACCATCGTTAATTATGCTTAAAAAGGCAGTAAAGCCTAAATTATTGATTTTATTTATTACCATTTGCACGTTTGGTATCATTATTGTAGGTTATCTCTTTAATATTTTTAGTACGATATTTATTTAAAAGGAGCGAATAAGAAATGAAATTATTTGGAAATAAAAAAGAAACAACGTCATGCTGCTGTGGTGGAGATTGTACATCAGAAATAATGCAAAATGCAGAAAATAAGAAACAAGAAAAAGATATCAAAATACTAGGTTCTGGTTGTGCAAAATGCATGGAATTAGAAAAAGTAACAAGAACAGCAATATCCGAACTTCAATTAGATTATGAAATTGAGCATTTTACAAATTATGTAGAAATTGCCAGTTACGGTGTAATGTCTACACCTGCATTGGTATTTAATGGAGAAGTTTTATCCTATGGAAAAGTATTAAGTGTAGAAGAAGTTAAAGCACTATTGAGAAAATAATAAAATAAAGAAAGGAAGGTGATTCATTTATGAAAAAGCCTAAAGTAGCATTTATCTGTGTTCATAATTCTTGTCGTAGTCAAATTGCGGAAGCATTGGGCAAGCATCTTTCTTCAAATGTTTTTGAGAGTTATTCCGCAGGCACAGAAACAAAACCACAAATCAATCAAGATGCAGTTCGTTTAATGAAAAAAATGTATCAGATAGATATGGAACAAACACAGTATTCTAAGCTGTTATCAGAAATACCGCAAGTAGATATTGTGATAACAATGGGGTGCAATGTAAATTGTCCTAATATACCTTGTAGTTATCGAGAGGATTGGGGATTAGCAGATCCTAGTGGGAAAAATGATATTGTATTTGAAAAAACGATTCATGCGATTTATAAGAAAATAATGGCATTAACTGAAAGGATAACTAGTAATAAAATGTAGGAATAGAATTTTATTTTAAATTGATAAGATATATGAGATGTTTCTATTATCCAAAGCTGAAAATCTATCGATTATTATCAATCTGATATGATATACTAAAGAAAATAGGAGTTGGTAATGTGGCAAAATATGTTTTGATGAATAAAGATACGGAGGTCATGGTAGTAGAGCAAGATGATAAAACTTATAAATTCATAGCAATTTTAGAGTTAATAAATATAGCTTATGCTCCATTCGTGATAAAAAATGCTATCGCTTCTTTTCCGGAAAAAACATTAGATAAAATCAATCAATGGTTTCGATATAGAATCATACCCAATTCAAGAGAGAATAAGTATGAATTGTTAAAGAATATTGATGTAGAGAGTAGTGAAGAATTGGCAAATAAGCATTTTGCTTTATCTTTATCGGATCAATATTGGTTAAAGCCTATTCATAGCTCTATTACTTGGAAAAATATAAATTATTTTACAAATGATTATGACAGTCATGAATTTTTTGATGCAAACTTTGGAAATAATGCATATATTACTTTAACGAAAAAGGTTATTGCTACTCTAAGTAGTTTAGAAACTCCTAATAATACGACTGGAGGACAATTAAAAAAAGCATGGATTAAAATAAATGGAGAAAACTATTTATATAAGGCAAGTGCTCACTTTATAATTTTGATCCGATCAATGAAGTAATAGCATCTATGATCTGTGAGATATTAGAAGTACTTTACATACCTTATGAATTAAAAACAATCCAAAATAAAAGACAAAATACGTTAGTCAGTGTATGTAAATGTATCATCAATGAGAATCAAGAAATTATACCGGCGTATGAATTGATTGAACATAATCAAAAGCTAAGCGGATCTTATCAAGACTATGATATCTATTTAGATGAATTGAAAAAATATGATATCCCAAGAGCAGAGGAATATTTACAGAAGATGTTTATGCTGGATTATATCATGTTGAATGAAGATAGACATTTAACAAATTTTGGTATTATTCGCAATGTAGAAACCTTAGAATGGGAGAGTATTTGTCCTATATTCGATACCGGAAGAAGCAATAATACAAATATTTCCGAACCCTATTGGGATTGGAACGAAGGAGAAGTTAAATGCTTTACAGATCATTTTATAACAAGTGAGACTTTATTAGAATTATTCACAATACCACTTAGAACAGAACAGTTTGAAAAATTAAAAGCTGTAAGCCAAGAGTTTAAGCATTTATTATTCCAATATCAAACATATACCAAACTTTTTGATGAACAAATCGAAAAAATAGCAAAAGGCTTTGAAACAAGATTGGAATTGTTCTATAGGAAAATGAGAGAAAAGGGCTTGCTTATAGAAGAATAGCTTTCTACTTTAACATACAGTCTTTTAATCTTATTTTAATAAAATCTATCTTACTTTAATCCTACTTTTATTTCTATTATTTTATAATAATAGTGTAAGGAGGAATTAGAGTATGAACCATTCTATATCATTACATAGCTTTCATTTAGCAATGAAGCACTTTCTAACCTCAAGATTGTTTTCTATGGAGCTTTATTTCAGAAAGCATGAAACACTGTTTATCTTATCTTCCTTTATAATTTTACCGATGATAAGCCTTTTCCTATTATTTATCATCGTTTCTGTTCTGATGCTTCCCATTGCCTGCATATTGGAACTGTTATAAGCGGAATATAAAAATAAGTAGCAATTAAATAGAAAATCAAAAATACATTAAAAGACACCGCAAGGTGTCTTTTATTAAGGTATTAAGCTGTCATTGTTGTGCAATCGAACTCATCGCAAGTGCTGTTTCATTAAGTATTGCCTTTAATAAATTCTTCTCAAAAGGTAATAGATCATTGCTTGTATTGATCCTAATGCCGACAACTCCATAGACACAGCTGCCTTTACGAATGGCAAGATACAAAGCCTTAGAATGTGATAATGTGTTTGTGGTCGCACCGGCATTTTTATTATTTGTAAATACCCATTTAGCAACTGCTATTTCTTCAATACTGGTTAGCTGCTCTTTAATAGCGGGGAAATCACAAGCCTTATATAAAACACCATCTTGTAACTCCTGATGCTTGACAGGATAAAAGATAATCGGACGATGCAGCAGCTGAAAGAGCTGATAACAGGTTTCCTCCATAATTTCATGATAGGTATTTAATACCTGCAAGCGCTGACTTGTTTGTAAGATGACCTCCATACTATGCGCATGCAAGGAGGCAAGCATTTTTTCCTTCTTTAAGCGATGTCCCATCATACTAATGGAAAGCGAAACGATCATCATAACCAAAAACATAATCGGATACTCTTTGGAATCCATCAGCAAGGAAAAGCGTGGTTCAACAAAGAAAATATCAATCAATAACAAGGACAGGAATGTAGCGATAAGATTATACAACGGATAAAAGGTCATCATACCGATGAAACAGGAAGCAAGCACATACAGCAAAACGATACTTGTAATATGTACATGAAAGGAATCAAGAAATATGGCAAACAATGTCGTTACCAATAGAACGGTGATAGTAATAATCGCTTCCTGCATATTGAATTTGGATTTTAAGAGCGTACGGTACTTTTTTTTCATTGCGCCGGATTGCTGATCGGGAATAATATAAATCTCGATTTCCGGTGCCAGTTTGGATAGCTGATCGACAAGCGTTGTTTTACGAAAGATGGAGGGCTTTTGATAAGAGCGTCCTAAAACAAGCTTGGATACATGGGCATTTTTAGCATATTGACTGATTTGATAAGCAATATCATCACCATAGGTAGAAACGATATCTGCTTTGAGATGACGAGCAAGCTCTAGGTTTGCTTGCAGTTGATTTTTTGCCTTTTGTGTAATCCAATCCGCTTGGGAGGTTTCCACATACAAAGCTGTAAAATCCGCATGAAAGGCTTGTACCATACGAGCAGCTGTACGAATCACCTTTTGATTGGTAGGGGAAGCGCCTAAACATACCATGATATGCTCCTTACTAAATGCTTTGTTCGCAGTAGAAGTTATCAGATTGATTCGATCGGCACATCGTCGCATGGCGATTTCTCTTAACGCAATAAGATTATCTCTAACAAAGAAATTTTCCAAAGCCCGTTTGGTTTGATTCTTATGATAAATCTTTCCATCTTTTAAACGTTGGATCAAATCATCAACCTCAATATCCACAAGTTTTACATCATCGGCATCATCAAAGATATGATCCGGTATTCTTTCATTCACCTGAATGCGTGTAATCATCGCAACGGTATCGTGCAAACTTTCCAAGTGCTGAACATTGATCGTAGTGTAAACATCAATTCCTGCCCGCAGCAGTTCTTCAATATCACTATATCGTTTTTTATGCCGCGATCCGATTGCATTGGTATGCGCCAGCTCATCAACAAGGATAAGCTTCGGGTGGCGTTGTAAAGCCAAATCCAGATCCAATTCATAAAAGCGATGTTTTTTATACAGTATTTCTTTTTTATCTAATTGTTCTAAGCCATCAATCAAGGAAATTGTTTCCTTACGATCATGAGGCTCGATATAACCAATGACGACATCGACACCTTCCTGCGCTTTTTCATGTGCTTCCTTTAACATACTATATGTTTTTCCCACACCGGCGCAATATCCGAAAAATATTTTTAATCTTCCTTTTCTTTGCATGCTCTCAACCTTCCTTATATACCTCTTATTTTACACGAAGGAAATAAAACCAAAAGCAAGAGGGTATCAATTTTAATGCGATTTTAATATTCCATGACTTTCTTTTAATCCTGTTTTTATATCCTCTGATTTAGAATTGATGCAACCTATGAAAGCAGTAGGTATAAGGGAGGAAAGCTTATGACATTGATGGATCTTTGCATGCTTGCCATGCTTGCGGTTTCGTTTCTCGCCATGCTTGGCTTTGTAAGCTATGTAGATAAAATTATTAAAAAGTAGGAGGTCATAGCTATGTGGATATTAGGTGTCGTTATTGTATTGTTAGCTGCTTACTTAGTATATGCGCTAATCAATCCTGAGAAATTTTAACTGAGGGAGGAATATTATGTTACAAATCATAGGCACATTGCTTATCTTTCTTATTTTGATCTTTCCGATAGGAAATTATGTTTATCATATTGCTACCGGTAAGAAAAGCTTTGTCGATCCGCTCTTTGATCGCATAGATAATACACTTTATAAGGTATTAAGAATACATACAGCGAGTATGGGGTGGAAAACATATGCTTTATCGTTATTGCTTGTGAATGCCTGCTTGATTTTTGTTGGCTATTTGATTTTAAGACTACAAGCTACAAGTCTTTTAAACCCAAATGGTGTCGGTGGCATGGAGGAAGCCTTATCCTTTAATACGATCATTTCCTTTATGACCAATACCAATCTTCAGCATTATGCAGGAGAATCCGGCTTATCTTATTTATCACAGATGTTAGTGATTATTATGATGATGTTTACTTCGGCAGCAAGTGGCTATGCCGCATGTATGGCAATGATTCGTGGCTTATTAGGAAAACCAATGGGAAACTTCTATGTTGACTTCATACGCATCATCACTCGTTTTTTGTTGCCGATGTCCTTTTTTGTTGGTTTATTTCTTATTTGGCAGGGAGTACCGCAAAACTTAGCTTCCAATATAACCGTTACAACCTTAGAAGGAAAGTTGCAGGATATTGCCAGCGGACCGATTGCAGCGCTAGAATCTATTAAACATTTAGGAACAAACGGTGGTGGCTTTTTAGGAGCCAATTCCGCAACACCACTTGAAAATCCAACCATTCTTACCAATCTTGCCGAACTCTATTCCATGATGCTTTTACCGGCATCTTGTGTGTTTGTCTTTGGTCGTATGGCATACGATAAACACCAAGAAAGAAAGATAAAGGAAGGGGTTCTTTCCATCAGTGAAGCTCCTGTACAAAAGCGTGTGTGGCTTGGTAAAGAGGGCAGAACGATCTTTATCGCAATGTCTGTCTTATTTGTTATCGGATTGGGTCTTTGTTTTTATAGCGAAAGTCAAGGAAATTCAGCTGTGGAGGCTGTGGGTATTTCTCAAACAGCAGGGAATATGGAAGGCAAAGAGGTACGCTTCGGAGTAGCGCAATCTTCCTTATTTACAACTGTAACAACATCTTTTACGACCGGAACCGTAAACAATATGCACGATACCTTGACACCGCTTGGTGGTTTTGTGCCAATGCTGCACATGATGCTGAATGTGGTGTTCGGCGGTGTGGGAGTCGGCTTAATGAATATGCTAATCTATGCGATTTTGGCAGTCTTTATCTGTGGCTTGATGATTGGCAGGACACCGGAATATCTAGGTAAGAAAATCGAAGGAAAGGAAATGAAGCTGGCAGCTTTAAGCATCATTATTCACCCTCTGCTTATTTTAGCTTTTAGTGCACTTGCCGTATCTACACAAGCAGGCTTAGAGGGCATTAGCAATCCGGGTTATCATGGACTTTCACAAATATTGTATGAATTTGCATCATCGGCAGCCAATAACGGCTCCGGCTTTGAAGGGTTAGCCGATAATACATTGTTTTGGAATTTAGCATGTGGTGTAGTTATGTTTTTAGGACGTTATATGTCCATCATCATTCAGCTTGGCATTGCCGGTAGTCTGATGCAGAAAACAGAGGTTAATGAAACCATCGGTACTTTAAAAACCGATACTACTTCCTTTGCGATCATTCTTGTTGTCGTTGTTTATATATTTGCCGCATTGACCTTCCTGCCTTCCTTGGCATTGGGGCCGATTGCTGAATGTTTAACAATTTAGGAAAAAGGAGTTGAGCTAGCATGAGCAAAGCAAACAAAGCAAAGCTGATAACCAAGGATATTTTAGCTTCTTCTATTAAGGGTGCTTTTCGTAAATTAAATCCACGTTACATGATGAAAAATCCGGTTATGTTTGTGGTAGAAATCGGATTTATCATTTGTGTAATACTGATCTTTTTCCCACACCTCTTTCATGATCAAGGAAGCTCCTTACGTATGTATAACAGTATTGTTGCCATTATTTTGTTTTTTACCTTATTATTTGCCAATTTTGCAGAGGCAGTAGCAGAAGGACGTGGCAAGGCACAGGCAGAAACCTTGAAGAAAACCAAAAAGGATACGCAAGCAAGAGTTGTTTTGGAAAACGGTGAAGAAAAAACGATTTCCTCCAATGATTTAAAAAAAGGAGATATCGTGCTTGTAAAGGCAGGTGAAATCATACCGGGTGATGGTGAAATTATCGAGGGAATTGCTAGTATTGATGAATCCGCAATCACCGGAGAATCCGCTCCGGTTACCAAGGAAAGCGGTGGTGATTTTGCCAGTGTAACAGGGGGAACACTTGTTGTATCGGATTGGATCAAGATCGAAATTACATCAGATCCGGGACAATCTTTCCTTGATAAAATGATTGCCTTGGTAGAAGGTGCATCAAGACAAAAAACACCGAATGAAATAGCATTAAATACGCTGTTGGTTTCTTTAACGATCATTTTCTTGATTGTGATCGTTACCTTATATCCAATGGCAGCCTACTTAAATATTCATATTTCAATATCTACTTTGATTGCTTTAACGGTTTGTTTGATACCAACTACGATTGGCGGATTGTTAAGTGCTATTGGGATTGCCGGTATGGATCGTGTTACACGTTTTAATGTGATTGCGATGTCCGGAAAAGCAGTGGAGGCTTGTGGTGATGTCGATACCATGATTTTGGATAAAACCGGAACGATTACTTTTGGTAACCGATTAGCAAGTGAATTTCTTCCCGTAGATGGCGTAGAAGAAAAGGAATTGATTGATGTTGCCTGCATGGCTTCGCTTTACGATGATACACCGGAAGGAAAATCAACCGTAGAGCTTGCTATGAAGCTTGGAAGTACGATTTGTAAAAGCGATTATGAGCATGTTGAAATAATGGAATTTAGTGCCGCTACGAAAATGAGCGGAATTGATACAAAAGACGGACATAGGATTCGTAAAGGGGCACAGGACGCTATAAGTGCTTATATTTCACAAAAGCATGGAACCATTCCTAAGGATCTTACACAAAAGGTCAATCAAATTTCTAAGCTAGGTGGAACACCGCTTGTTGTATGTGTAGATGAGCGTGTCTTAGGTGTTATTTATTTAAAGGATACTGTTAAACCGGGTTTGGCACAGCGTTTTGAGCGTTTACGTAAAATCGGTATTAAAACGATTATGTGTACCGGTGATAATCCATTGACTGCTGCCACGATAGCAGCAGAGGCAGGGGTTGATGGTTATATTGCCGAGTGTAAGCCGGAGGATAAAATTGATGCTATTAAGAAAGAGCAGGCAGAGGGAAAAATCGTTGCGATGAGTGGTGATGGTACCAACGATGCTCCGGCACTTGCCCAAGCTAATGTCGGTATTGCGATGAATAGCGGTACAACGGCTGCTAAGGAAGCTGCCAATATGGTCGATCTTGATTCCAATCCAACCAAGCTATTGGAAATCGTAGAAATCGGAAAGCAGCTGTTAATTACACGTGGATCTTTAACTACTTTCTCTATTGCCAATGATGTCGCAAAATATTTTGCTATCATTCCGGCTATGTTTACCGCAGCGATTCCGCAAATGGAAGTCTTGAATATCATGCAGCTGACTTCCTCCTCCAGTGCTATATTATCTGCCCTGATTTTCAATGCCATCATTATTCCATGCTTAATTCCATTAGCAATGAAGGGAGTTGCATACAAACCGATGAGTGCTTCTCGAATGCTGGGAAGAAATATGCTGATCTATGGATTAGGTGGTGTGATTTGTCCTTTTATCGGTATTAAGCTGATTGATCTTATGATTTCACCGCTATTGTTATTACTTGGCTTATAAAGGAGATTGTTATGAAAAAGATATGGAAAAATATACGAACTGCACTTGTTGTATCCTGTGCGATGTTCTTACTTTGTGGATTTGCTTATCCGATGGCGCTTACCGCAGTATCTCAACTTGTATTTCCTAAGCAGGCAAATGGAAGTGTTGTAGAATATGATGGAAAAGCGGTTGGATCTGCACTGGTTGGTCAAGATTTCAGTGATGAGCGCTTATTTCATTGTCGTCCTTCTGCTTATAAGTATAATACCTATACGCAAGAGGATTTAGAAAAGCAGACATACAGTGGACCTGCTTCCGGAAGCAACAACTACGCACCAAGCAATCCACAGCTTCAAAAGCGCATTGAAAAAGATGTAAAACAGCTTTTAAAGGACAATCCAACCATGAAAAAAGAGGATATACCTGATGATATGATTACAGCCTCCGGTTCCGGTTTAGATCCGCACATTTCCGTAGAAGCTGCTAAATTCCAAATTGAACGTGTTGCCAAACATACCGGACTTTCCGAGCATGAGCTGGAGAAGTTAATTGATAAACATACCGAACAGCCATTACTTGGTGTCTTTGGTGAACAATATGTAAATGTATTGGAGTTAAATGTATCACTGGTTGAACAATTACCTAGCTTTTCCTAAGTATCAAAAATGAAAAACAGTGTTTTCATACACTGTTTTTACCATTGTGTAGGAAGTATGAATCGTTCATGGCATAAGTGTTGAGAGGGTGCTATAATAAAGATGAAAAAAAAGAATAGGATATTAGCCTTGTTTTGCTGATAAAAGCAATGCGAATAGTTTTCAAAGAATAAAAGTCAGGTGATGAAGATGAGTCAAAATATAAAAATCTTGATTGTAGAGGACGATGGTCCGATTCGTAATTTAATAGCTACGGCTTTGCAAACCAATGCATATAAATATGATTTGGCAGCAAACGGAAAAACCGCTTTGTTAGCATTATCGACCCATCATTATGATATTGTATTGTTGGATTTGGGGTTGCCGGATAAAGACGGTATTGAAATCATAAAGCAACTGCGAACCTTTTCTACCACCCCGATCATTGTTATTAGCGCACGTACCAATGATGAGGATAAAATTTCAGCTCTTGATGCCGGAGCCGATGATTATTTAACCAAGCCCTTTAGTGTGGAGGAGCTTCTTGCCAGAGTACGCTCCACGCTGCGCAGAGCACAGTTTTTGGAAAATCAAAAAAGCCAAAGGGAAGAGATTACTTTTGAAAACGGTGATTTAAAGATCGATTATCCTTCAAGGACGGTTTATTTTCGGGGAAAAGAATTGCATTTAATGCCCATCGAATACAATTTATTATGTCTTTTGGCACACAATGTCGGCAGGGTATTAACCCATCAGTATATTTTGGATAAGGTTTGGACCAACGCCATGGAATCGGATTTATCCTCTCTGCGTGTATATATGACGACCTTACGAAAGAAAATCGAAAAGAACAGCACGCAGAAATATATTCAAACCCATATCGGAGTGGGATATAAAATGATAAGGGTAACGGATACCAAAGAGGATTCAAATGATGAAGAAGGAGCATAAAATAACGGTAGGAAGGCTTGTGAATCTGCACGTGGAGCGTAAAAAGCTGTATCTCAGTTTACTGATCCTAATGCTTTCGACACTCATCGGCTTTCTTTTCTTTCAGCTTGGCTTTAATGATTCCAACATTATTATGCTGTATTTATTAGCAGTATTTTTGATTGCCATTATTACAGCTAATCGTATTTACAGCATTATTTTTTCTTTTATCAGCGTATTGATTTTTAATTACTTTTTTACCTTTCCGCTCTTAAGCTTATCGGCATACGATTCCGGATATCCGATGACCTTTGTGATCATGTTTACCGTTGCTTTTGTAACGAGTACGCTTGCGGCAAAGATTCAACAAAATTCGCACTTTTCTGCCCTTATTGCGCAAAGAACCCGTATTTTATTGGAAACCAATCAAATGCTGCAAAAGGAAATAACTAAAGAAGGAATTATTCAAAAGGGGTGCGAACAGCTTTATAAGCTTTTGAAGCGTGATATTGTTTTTTATCCATATAGTGAGCATGAACTACAAGAGGTGTATGTTTATCCACCACAAACAAGTGAGCATTTCAAAGATGTATTATCCGATGAAATTCATGTCGCAAGATGGGTTGCAAAACATAATCGTCATGGCGGTGCTTCTACCGATTATCTTCCAAACTCGAAGTATTTGTATTTGGCAGTTCGTGCCGATCATAATGTATATGGGGTATTGGGAATTTATTTGGATAAGGAACAGTTGGATTCCTATGAAAATGATATTTTATTGGCTATTTTAGGTGAAATTGCGTTTGCCTTGGAAATCGAACATATCAATGATGAGAAAAAGCAGAGTGAGCTAAAGGCGAAAAACGAACAGCTGCGTGCTGATTTGTTGCGTTCTATTTCACATGATTTAAGAACACCGCTGACTTCGATTTCCGGCAATGCCGATATGCTTGTCAGTAAGGAGCAGGAATTAGCTCAAAAGGATCGCTTACAGCTTTATGAAGATATTTACGATGATTCCTTATGGTTGATCAATCTAGTTGAAAATCTATTATCCATTACACGTATGGAGGAGGGAGCTATTCGATTAAAGCTAGAACCGCAGATGATTGAAGATATTTTATACGAAGCTTTGAAGCATGTCAGTCGTAAGAAAAAGGAACATCATCTTCATGTACAGATTGATGATGATTTGTTAATGGCAGATATGGAAGCTCATTTGATTATTCAGGTCATCATCAATTTGGTTGATAATGCAATCAAATATACACCGCAAGGTTCTAATATCACACTTCATGCTTATCAAAAGGAAGATATGGTTACGATTGAGGTTTACGATGATGGGGCAGGTATTCCCGATGATAAAAAAGAGCATATTTTTGATAAGTTTTATCGTGGTAATACGAAGATTGTCGATAGCAAGCGAAGTCTTGGTTTAGGCTTGGCATTGTGTAAGTCCATTGTTCACTCTCATGGCGGTGAGATTCATGTAATGGATCGTATTCCACATGGCGCAATGTTTTATTTCACATTGCCGGCAACAAAGCTGAAATTAGAGGAGCATGGGGAAGTTTCATAAATTGTATATAACATAGCTTACTATCGTATAAGAGGTAGTAAGCTTTTTTATTTAATAGGAAAGTTCTCTAAGAGATCCAACACAAAAAAAGTGCCGAAAGCACTATAAAAATAACTATAAGAAAAATAGTCAAAAGAAAAACATTTATTTTTTTGGTAATTGAATTCCTTTTCTATATAGGGTATCTTGATGACATTTAGAACACTGGAAACAAGGTGAATCATCAACACCAATATCTAGTAAATAATCGGCTTCTTCGCCATAAATAAATGATGGCATCTTTTCTTCATGCCCACAGTTAATGCATTTCATTTCAATATAGGAATCTTTGGCAATCAAAGATTCATCATAATCAACACAACAACTCATCTTCATTCTTCCTCCGCCTATCAGGAACCCAATAATCTACATATTCCATATAATGACCGCAATCGCAAAGAAAAGGATCCGTATGAAAAACAGATATCAAGGTCTTTCTATACTTAAATCTATCATTAAATGATTTCTTAGTAAAAGCTTTTTTTAGGATTTCAGAAATTTTTTCTTTATGGACATGATTGGATGTAGCGTATAGACCATAATATCTGATCATTTTGAATTGAGATTCAGGAATATGAACAACAAGTTTTTTCATGAAAGTAATTACGTTTTCTTCTACTTCTATTCGTTCTTCGGTTTTGTGATCTTCGTAGTAGTAACGTATCGTCTTTGTAGCATGGTCATAGCTAAGAATTCTACTGGAAGCCATGACAGGTCTGCCGGTATATCTGATGATATAATTTACAACAGCATCTTTACCATTTTTGCCCTTCATATTAGGAGCGTTGACATAAAAGCCTTCACTATTGTCTTTATATAATTGGTTTATTAAATTCTTTAATTCTTTAGATGTCTTAGGATCATCTGAATAGAAGGATTTTATGTGATCCAGCAATTGTTTCATGAAAGCTTTTCGTAATGTTTCGTAGTTTATATATTTTTTGCGAATATAATTGTGTTCATCATCCATACCGCCTTCTGTACATAGACAGTGGATATGAGGATTCCATTTCAAATCACGACCAAAAGTGTGGAGTGTCAAGATGAAACCGGGTTTAAAGGATTTCTTTTTTCCGTTCATCTTATCAAAAGTATAGAAGAGGGTATCTTTAGCGGCATCAAATAAGAAGTTTAAAAGGTTACGGTCTTTTAGAAAATAGTTTCTTAGTCTTCGATCAATGGTAAAAACGATATGTCTGTGATTAACGTTCAGAGTAGAATTAGAAATATTTTCGGCCCTGATCTTAGCGTATTTCGTACCGCAAGAATTACAGAAGCGACTTTTACAGGTATAACAGATGATGTGATCTTTATGACAATGAGGACATTCATAAATTTCAAAGCCAGCATCCAAGGTGCCGCAGGAGAGCATTCGTTCTACTTCGTTTTTAACAACGGGACGAATTCCGCGACGGATAACCTCGGGATCAACTAGGAAGCTGTCCCAATGATCATGGAAGATACGTTGAATATTTATTTTAGAAGGATCATACATCTTTGAAAAAGATTTGATTGTAGTAGAATGAGATATGGAATTTGCGAGGTTATCACTGATCATTTTGTATATACCTTTATTTATAAAAAGATTATACGCAAATTTAAGTGTGAAAACAAACACAAAACAAAATGACGAAATTTATTTCGTGAGCAAAAAAATTGAGTCAGTTTTGTTAATGTTTATAAGGTTTTTCCGCAGCTGATAAATTTATTGTATCTTTAAATATGACATGGTATATTTAAATTATGAGATGGGAGCTGATAGCTTCATAGGCAGCGGTATAATGATGAGGTGAAGATCATGAAAATATGTAAAAAGAAATCTGTTTTAGCTATATTAACAATTCTCATTATACTATGCTTTTTATTGTATTTAAGGATACGTGAAGAAAACAATAAGTATTCAAAGGATATGAAATATTTTATAAATACTGTTGAAGAAAATTATCCATATCAAGAATATTTGAATTTTGATGAAAAGAAAGATTTTTATTTAGAAGCCGCACAAAGTTGCGAAAGCTTAGAAGAATTTTATAAGCTTCTAAAATCAATAGTGAAACCATATAACGGCTTGGGACATTTGTTTATTTTAAATGCAGAGGAATATTACTTGCATCAAGTTACGTATGATATGGCGTTAGAGGATCGTTTAATATCACTTGAAAATGACAATTATAAAATTTTGAATGATAATGAAGTCAAAGCTACGTATGATTAACTGTCAAGCCTAACAGGTACTACCCTTGATAAGGTAAAGCAATCCATGTATGAAAATCAAAACGGAGAGAATAAAGAAAACGTTCATTTTCAAAAATATGACGATGTGTTGGTTATTAAAATAGATTCTTTTGATTATTCCTTAATAGAAAATGATCTGAAAATCATAAAAGAATATTTAGCTACCTATGATGGAGATTGTATAGCTTTTGATATTAGAGAAAATAGCGGAGGAGCAGATTCCTATTGGATAAATCTTGTTGCAATGACATCAGATCAAGATTATGAATATAATAAAAAAGTTACAGGTAGAGGTGAAATTTCTTTATCTTATGTTAAAGAGGAAATTGAGGACGCAATTTTGCATCAATCAAAAGATGATTTTGAAATTCAAGTTGAGAAAAAGATAGAATCTCAGAATATTTATAATTTCCCCAAAAGGTATATATTAACAAGCAGTAAAAACTTTTCGTCAGCTGACACATTTGTAAAGTTTGCTAAGGAAAGCAACTATGCAGTTAGTGTAGGAGAACATACAAAAGGAAGCGGAGGGGATTTTTTGAACCCTATGTTGCTTGAATTGCCGAATACACATATCGTATTTAGAATGGACGCTTGTAAAAGTGATGAAATAGGAAGTAAACCGGATATTGCCGTAACCGGTGATGCGTTGCAATTTTTCTTGAATATGGAAAAATAAATAAGTTTTAGTCAAATAAATGATAAAATATTTAGGAGGTGGTTTTATTGCGTACTAAATACATAGTGCAACAACAAATAGAAAATCTTAAAAGTAAAAATATTCAATTTAATATTGTAGATGAAGAATACGCAACCCAATATCTAAACTATAATACTTATTATTTCAAGTTAAAATCGTTTGCCAAAGCATTTGAATATAATGAAACTAAGAAACAGTATATAAATCTTGATTTTGCATATTTAGTGGAGTTATCAAAATTGGATATGTATTTAAGAGAGTACATTATCAAATTATCTTTAGATACTGAACATTTTTTAAAGGTCAAATTTCTTCGTGATTTAACAAATAATGATTTAGAAGACGGGTATAATATTGTTGATTTGTTTTTCATAAAATATCCATATATTTCACAGAATATATTATTAAAAAAGAAAGATTCTGCTTGTGCCGATTTGATTCATAAATACGAAAATAATTGGGCAGCGTGGAATATAATAGAAGTCTTGTCCTTTGGAGATTTTGTAAAATTATTTCAATTATATTACGATTTATATCCGGATACAAAATCAAAAACCATAATAAATTTATTGTGGCCACTTAAGTTTATTAGAAACGCATCAGCACATAATAATTGTTTGCTAAATACACTAAGAAAGCCTTATCTTCATACACATTTATTCAATAACAAAAAGAATACAATAGAACCTAATAAAGAGCTAGTAAGCTTATTAACGAAAGTACCTAACATAAGTAAAAACACTAGAAAGAAAAAAATTGCTAATCCGATCATACATGACTTCATTGCTTCTTTATTCTTGTTTAACGAAGTATGTAGTAGCTAAACATTAAAAGAAAAGCAATTTAATAACTTAACAAATTTATTAAACGAAAGATTTTGCAAGCATAAAGATTATTTTATAAATGACAATGTATTCATGTCAAATTATGAATTTGTTAAAAAAGTCGTTGACTATTTATCGGGGAAATGCATATAATATAGTGAAGGACAAAAACGAAAGTTTTATGTGGGGCAACGCCAGCGTTGCTCCACTTTTTTTACATTTTAAATTATTTATATACAACATTGCGGCGCTAATAAATAGATTCTTTTGATTATTCCTTAATAGAAAATGATATGAAAATCATAAAAGAATATTTGGCTGTCTATGAGGGAGATTGTATAGCTTTTGACATTAGAGAAAACGGCGGAGGAGATTTTCTGAATCCTATGTTGATTGAATTACCGAATATACATATCGTATTTAGAATGGACGCTTGTAAGACTGATGAAATAGGAAGCAAACCGGATATTGCCGTAACCGGTGATGCGTTACAATTTTTCTTGAATATGGAAGAATTTTTTAAATTTTTCTGAGATTAAAACCGTTGGCGATAAGCAAAGAATAGAGCCTTATCAATTTTATTAAGACTATCAATTTCTTTTCATATATAAAAGCGGATAAGGATTTCCTTGTTCATCAAGCTCTGTTCTTTTGTAGGTCTTAAATCCAAGATGCTCATAAAAGCCTTTGGCAAGCGGGTTTTGCTCGTTTACGGTCAGTTCATTTACAGAATAGCTTTCAATGCCGTATTGCAATAGCTGTTTGCCGATTCCTTGACCTCGGTTTTCATTGGAATTAAATAGCATTTCAAGCATGGTATTCGCAATTCCCATAAAGCCTGTTAAGTGTTCATGCTCATTTTCCGCAACAATTAAAATCGGTATTTCTTTTAATGCTTGAGGAACATATTGTTTAATAGCATAGATTTCATCATCTGACAGAAACAGATGGGTTGTTTTTACAGAGCTTTCCCAGATATTTACTAAGTCTTGTATCAGCTTTGAATTTCTTTCCTTGATTTCTATCATTTTTATATCATTTCATACCTCGCAGTTTACTTTTTTGTGTTTCAATTATAACAGTTCAAGGTAAGCAGTCGCAATATGAATAGCATTAAGGAGTATAATAATAGAAGCTGATTTACTTACAATGAAGAATAAATATTGTATGAAAATTTTATAAATAGATAGCTTCTTTATCCGCTTTTTGAATTGCTCCGAGTTGTTTTCGTAAGTTGATAATATCTTCGACATAGTAGGAAGCTTCTTTATAATCTTTCTTTTGTAAAGCCAATTCTTTTAATGATTTGCGAGCAAATACAATCATTGGATATAGCTCATGTTTTACAGCAAAATCGCAAATTTCTTTAAATAGGCTTATTTGTTTATCTATAGTATGATTAAAAAAACTATACAACAGCTCTTTGAATAAGATTAGGAGCTTATCCTTACTATCCATTTTCATAAGATACTTATATGCGTTTTCTTGATGACCTAATTTAAAATAAGCATAAGATAAGCAAAATGATACATTTGAATCATGAATTTGTTTTTCTATATCTATGCCGTATTGTATAACCAAATCATAATCATTATTGTAAAGGGCATTCCAAATCAATCGGATATAAGCATTTTCATACCATAGCGTTACTTGTAGACGTTTAGATATTTCTATACATGACTTGAAATATTTTATAGCATGCTTTGGATAAAGCAGTGAAGAAAAAATAACACCTGTGAGATATTCAACGATGATATCTTTTCTGGGATTGTTTTCTTGTTTTGCAATGTGAGAAGTCTTTTGAGTATATTCCAAAGCATATACATATTGATGGATTTTTATATTTACAATTGCAAGCCATAAATAGCTTAAGCATTGAAGTGAAGAAATTTCAGCATAATGAAGTGCTTTTTTAAGTGTTTCGATAGATAGATTATATTCAGCTTTTAAAAAAGAAGAATAGCCGATGCCAAGATAAAATAACGCTAAATATTTATCTTCATAAAAGAAGGATTCTAAAAGTTGAAAATCACTTTTATTGATAGGAGAAATAGATTTTCCTTCGATAAGATTTTGATATAATTCAGCTAAAAACACCATAGGATAGGAATAAGAATACTTCCAATTTTTATTTGATAATATTTTAGATATTGTCTTTTTTGCAGACTCGTATTCACTAAAAAACAAGTGCTCCATAAAATCATCAAGCAAATTATTAACTTCATCATAATAAGAATATTCAAAAGATATGCCTAAGTATTTGAATATGGATTGTAGTGTAGAAAAAGAGATAGATGTTTCTCCGTGCTCTATCTTAGAGTAATATTGTCTTGTTTTACCGAATTCTTCAACAAAATCCGTCATTTTAATCTTATATTTTTTTCTTTCTTGACGGATTATATAGCCGATAATACGTTGCTGAATTATTTTTTCATCATATAATCTCATCAAAATCCTCCTCTGCTTGATCGGCTAATTCTAAAATAGAAAGTATTTCTTCATTGTATTTATATACTTTTTCATAATCATGTATTCTTTTATAATAAGCACACATTTCTTCAAGGACAAGTTTTTTTTCGTTTTCCGAATTGTTTAGATCAATGCATTGATATAATTCAAGCAAACAGTTTTCGAAATTTTTTGAATTTATATCTTTTTGTATAAAAAATTCTAGTAAACGATATACATTTGTTATAAAAACATCGTTTGGAAAGTATTTTTTTCCTTTATCGAATGCTTGTTTTGCTTTAGGCATATCATTTAGTCCGCAATATGCCCAGCATAACATATAATAATATTCCGCAAGGTAGTAATGATCGAAAGAATTGACACCGGGAAGCTTTAATCCTTCATTTACATAATAAATTGTATTGGAATATTGCTTATCTGCTAAATAATCGAAAGCAAGATTTAAAAATACAAGATTTTTTAAATGTGTATCCGCAAATCTATTAGCACTGTTTAGTATTTTTTTGTATCATTCAATGGATAGATTTCTAAGCTGAAGCTTGGAATAAACAGTTGTAATGTTTAAGGTACAGCCATTGAAACACAAGTGATTATTATCAAGTGAAAACTGTTGATTTACTTTTTTATAATATTTCAATGCTTCAAACAGGCGGTGTTCAATATCATTTTGGATTCCAATATGGAAAAGATACAGTGTTTGCATATAAATGGTATCGAACAAGACAGATTTATCATAACCTTTTTTAAATATAGTGAATGCCTTTCTTGATAAATTATTTTGCACATAAAAATATCCGAAAAAGAAATAGAAGAAGCTTATTAATTTAGAATCATCAAGCAATTCATATAGTGAATTCCATTGCTCTTCATTTTGCTGATTGCCTTTGTGATCTAATATTTCTATTGCATATTTTGCAAGTAAGCATTCAGGATAATTATAGGAATAATAGAAACTTTTATCGTTATAGAAGGCTGTTAATAATTCTTTTGCTAATTTATTTTCTTGAAAATAAATATGGTACTCTACTTTTTCAAATACTTTTAGTGAAGCGGGCGAATATGTTGATATGAAAGGAATTTGATATTCTTTAAAGAATTCTGATGCGTTTTGAAATTCAGTGGAACTTAAATTTCGTTTTTTGCATTCCTCTAAAAATAGAGCAGATATGATTTTTTCTTTTTTGTCTTCCATAAACATTACGCTTCCCCCTAAAAAATGAATTTCTAATATTATTTTATCAAAAAATGAAAATGTTAGTTGACAAAATTCGAGTTTATTAAAAATTTATCTATATAATATAAAAAAGAGGTGGTAATAATGAAGAAGAGCAAAGGAATATGCTTCTCAATTTTTTCGGGAGTTTTATTTTTAATGCAGATTTATTCCAATCTTGTAACAAACTATCTAGATATAAGTTTAGAAAATTTCAGTAAGAAAATCCAATTGTGTAATACCATAGAAGATGAATTAAATGATAATCCATTATCTAGAGATAATAAATATTGGATTGTTTAAATTTATAACAAAGATCAATGAAAAATAATTTTAAGTTGTATCTTTTTAAAAAATCTAATTTTAAAAAAGAAATTATCGAATTATAAATATAAGGGGGAGTGATTCACAATGTTTAAAAGTTTAAGCTTTTTATGGAAATTTGCTTGGAGAGAGGATAAGCTATATATTATTTGTCTTATATTAAATCAGATATTCAGTGCTGTTACACCGATTTTACTGATGATATTTCCAAAAGTGATTTTGGAAGAATTGATGTCAAAAAATAGGTTAGACGTTTTGGTGTTCAGTATCCTTGCTTTTTCATTAGGAATATTCATTTCGCAAATGCTTAGCAGCTTTTTAACCAATACGGCATTTTACAGACGATGCATCGTATTGGAGAAATTCCAAGTAAATTTGAATGAGCATTTAGCAAAAGTAGATTATGAAAACTTAGAAAATCCTGAATTTTTAAATTTAAAACAAAACGCAGAAAAATTCTTATATGCAAACGGACAAGGCTTTAGCTTTGTATTAGATCGAGCAGTTAATATCGTCGGAAAAATCATAATTTTTATGACGATTATATGGATCATCGCATCTTTAAATATTTTTGTTCTTATTGCTTTCTTGTGCTTATCCGCTCTTAATAGCTTTATGCAAATGAAATACAAGAAAACATACGCTTCGATTGAAATCGAAAAGAATCCTAAGGAAAGAGAATTGGCATATTATAATAGTGTTTTTTCTAATGTTGAATATGCCAAAGAAATCCGTATCAATGGAGATAAGGGGTTATTTCTTCAACACTTAAAAAACTGCTTGCATAATCTGTGGATTTTCTATAAAAGACAAATGAATTTATTAAACCAATCGAAGTTTTCTTTATATATCGTTGATTTTTTACAAAGAGCTATTTCCTATTTGTATATGATATTTATGGTTTCAACCGGAAACATATCCATTGCAAATTTTATGATGTATATCAATGCAATTTCGACCTTTACGGATTCCATGAATAATGTTATTGATAGTATTAACGATATAAGACAGTATAGTTTATATTTTGAATCGGTAGAAAAATACTTAAATCTCCCTATCAATATAGATACCAAAGCAAAGGAAGTTGAAATGCCTGAAACGATTGAAACCATCGAGTTTAAAAATGTCAGTTCCGCTATAAAGGATCTAGTAAATGGGCATTAAAGAATATAAGCTGTGTATTTACGGGAAAAGAAAAAATATCTATTGTCGGAGAAAACGGAGCAGGGAAAACTACGTTTATTAAGCTATTATGTAGGCTATACGATCCTAGTGAAGGGGTTATTTTATTAAATGGGGTAGATATAAAAAGATATAACTATCGTCAATACATTGAAAAAATATCTGCTGTGTTTCAAGATTTTAAATTGTTTTCCATTCAGCTTGATGAAAATATAGCGTTAAAGCACCAGGTAGATGATGAGAAAGCTAAGCATATATTATCAAATCTCGGAATTTGGGATATTATTTTGAAATTACCTTATAAATTAAAAAACAAAGTTCATAAGGACTTTGATTTACAAGGATTTGAACCATCGGGTGGAGTAGGACAAAAGTTGGCGATTGCCAGAGCTTTGTATAAAAATACACCGTTGATTATTTTAGATGAACCAACAGCTGCTTTAGATCCACGAGCAGAATATGAGATTTATCAATCATTTGAAGCATTAACCGAGAATCGAATGGCTTTTTATATTTCTCATAGACTATCATCATCGAGATTTTGTGATCAAATATTAGTATTTAAAGATGGAAAAATAGTAGAGCAGGGAAATCATAATCAACTAATGGAATTGAAGAATTATTATTTTGAATTATATGAAATGCAATCAAAGTATTATGTAGAGAAGTAGTGAATTGCTTCTTTTTCTATACTACTTCCTATCCTTTATCAAATAATAAGCATTGTAAATGATAAACGGAATAGAGCTGATTGCTCCGGCAAGGGTGTAAATAGGAAAGGTAATAAAGGCGATGATAATTTTGGAGCAAGCATAGTAAACCACTTACGGGCAATATGAGAGAAAAATATCAAGCCGGTAGGAATACCGGAAAAAAGCAAGCCGAATGAAATGGTGCAAGGTACTATTCCGATAGGTTGAGGAACCGTCATATTTTTATGAGCCAAAAGAGCGATAAACTCAGGGTCATTGAATTGATGGATTTGATAAATAGCTAGGAAATAACCGATTACACAACCGATAATTAGAAATATGCTAATGAGCAAAATTCGTTGCAGTTCTTTTTTCATAATGAGTATCCTTTCAAATACAGTCTTTATTTAAGAATAGTATAGCATTATGGAAGGAGATTGTCTTTATTTTTCAAGTTTATCACACATGACAGTTATAGAAGAAATGTGTAAAATAATAATAGGAGGTGCAGCACATGATACTTTTAGCAAGCGGCCGCTGTGATATTGTAGCCTTTTACAGCAAGTGGTTGTTACGACGCATCGAAGAAGGATTTGTTGATGTGAGAAATCCATACGATCCACATCAGCTATCACGTATTTATTTGAATGAACAAAGCGTTGATGTACTTGTATTTTGTACAAAGAATCCTCTACCCATTCTCCCACATATCAAACAAATTCCCTTCCCTATGTTGTTCCATGTTACCTTAACACCCTATCATAAGGAAATCGAACAGTTGCCAAGTAAAAAAGAAATCTTAAAAGCGATTCAATTTCTAGCCAAACAAATAGGAAAAGAACATATTGTTGTTCGCTACGATCCTATTTTTTTAAGTGATATCTATACCTTAGAATATCATAAAAAAGCATTCCAACGTCTTTGTGAACAGCTAGAAGGCTATGTATCTACAATTATTATTTCCTTTGTGGATATGTATAAAAATACAAAGGAGAATATTGCGAAAATGAGCTTGCAAACGATGCGACCAAGCGATATGCTGGAGATAGGAAAAAGCTTTGGCGAGATTGCGAAAAAGCATCATCTTCATGTCCAAACCTGTGCGGAAGAAATTGATTTATCTATGTATGGAATAACACAAGGGGCATGCTTTGAACGTAAACAGCTGGAAGCTATTGCGAAACATTCCTTATCTCATATATCCGATAAAGGTGTACGCTCCACATGCGATTGCTTAGCTACGGTAGATATTGGTGATTATAATTGTTGTGCGCATGATTGTTTGTATTGCTACGCAAATTATGACAGTAAAGCTATTTTCCAACGAATGAAGTGTCATGACCCAAACAGTACTGTTTTAATTGGCAGAATTGAAGATGGAGATCGTATTCATGAGCGTAAGGAGGCAAGTATAAAACAGATTTCATTGTTATAACGACATATAAATTTAATGGATTAAGATGTATTGGATTACTTTTATAATGAGTACGATTGCATCGGGAGGAATAAAATGAAGGAATGGGATAAAGCACAGGCAGGCTATTTATATGATGCCAACTACGACAAAGAAATTATAGAAAGCCGAACAAAATGTGCTGATTTATGCTATGAATTTAACCAATGTAAGCCATCAGATACAGAAAAACAAATTGAAATTATGAAAAAAATAATTGGCTGTGTTAAAGGAAATTTTGTAATCACTGCCCCCTTTTATTGTGATTACGGAAGTAATATAACGATTGACGGAAATGCAATCAAAGTATTATGTAAATAAGTAAGTGTATGTAAACTAAATATAGAATCAAAAGCTTTGATGAAGGATCGAGATGAAAGATATCATTATTAATGAAAGTAAAATACATATACTCTTAAGTTTATAACTTTCAAAATAATCATTCCGACAAATCAGTACCTATGTCTTATAGGGGATAATGACGTAATCGTTTGATTGCATTAAATCGTTTCTGATTGGAAGAGTTTTACAGGCAGAATATATTGATTTTCTTCGAATGTATTTTCATCGTTAATTTCATTTAATAAGATTTCTACTAATAGTGTTGCAATATCATCAAGTGGCTGCACAATTGTAGATAGTTCTGGATAAAGTTTTTGAATAAGTTCGGTACCATCATAACCAATAATTTTTAAATCATCAGGAATATTATAATTGAGTTTACGTGCGATCTTCATTACACTAATGGCAGTTAGATCATCAGTGCAAAATACAGCATCGATTTTTTCAAATTTCAAGATTCTTTCAATTTCAATTTCTTTCATGATTTGATTTGTAGAATCTTTAAATTCATAGACATAAGGTTCCATATCAAATTCTTTAATCACAGACAGGTATCCTTTTAATCTTAAATTTGTAGGTGAATCGGTGTCATTGCTTCCTGTAATGATGCCGATTCTTTTTGATCCTAAATGGACTAATGTTCGAGTTGCAATTTCTCCACCTGCAAAGTTATCACTAGATATGATTGGAATATTTGCTCCATAGTTTCTGTCGAATGAAACAATCGGAGCAATTACTTTTTTATATTCTTCAATATCTAAATTATGCGAACTGGTGATTATGCCATCGACTTGATTAGCATTTAACATTTTGATATATTCGATTTCTTTCTCTGGTATTTTTTCACAGTTACATAAAATAGTTTTGTATCCTTTTTTAAAAAGCTCTTTTTCTATTTTTTCCGTCAATTCCCCAAAAAACGGATTTTTAACAGATGGAAATATAATACCGATAAATTGTGATTTTTTTCCTTGTAAAGAACGAGCCAAACTATTCGGCTGATAATTGAGTTCCTCCATTGCCTTATGTACTTTATCAATTGTTTTTTGGCTAAGATAGCCATAATTATTGATTACACGTGAGACAGTTGTTGGGCTTACACCAGCTAAAGCTGCAACATCAGTTAATTTTTTATTCGCCATACAATCCTCCAATATTTATTTTTAAACAAGACATAATAATATAATACATTGTTTACGCTTACATGTCAAACGTATAACATTTTTGAACCGCATAATAAGGAAGATTTTATAATTAAAATACAAATATTAATTATTTTATGTCAAACGTTTGACATATTCGAAAAAAAGTGTATACTTAACTTCGGAAAGGCTTTCAAAAAAATACTAGGAGGAACAAGGATGTTGAACAAATTTAGTGTAGTTTCCCCAATAAAAGGAGAACGTATTTGTTTAGATGAAGTGAAAGATGATTTATTCAGAAGCTCGGTAATGGGACCTACGGTGGCAATCGATGCGCAAGATTGTATGTTGTATGCACCGGAAGATGCTGTAATGAGTGTTGTATTTGATACGGCCCATGCATATGGATTAAAGTTTAAAAATGGTGTAGAAATGTTAGTTCATATCGGAATTAATACAGTTGAATTAAATGGTGAAGGCTTTGAAGCTTTTGTAAAACAAGGAGATTCCGTCAAAAAGGGAACGTTATTAGCAAAATTCGATAAAGAATTGATTGCATCAAAGGGAATAGATCCTACGGTTATGGTAGTGATTACCAATGCAGCACAGTTTGAAAATGTAATTGTGAAAGATGCGGATCTTATCGATTTACATACAGCTGTATTTGAAGTGATCGAAGGAGAAGTTAAAGAAAAGAAAGGAAATAAAAAAATGAATAAGAATGAACAATTAGCAAAGGATATTCTTACCTGTGTTGGCGGATACGAAAATATCAATAAAGTAACACATTGTTCTACTCGCTTACGATTTAATTTAAAAGATGAAACAATTGTTAAGGAAGCAGAGCTAAAAAAACTAAATGTATTAAAAGTTATTCAAGCAGGCGGGCAGTATCAGGTTGTCATTGGACCTGAAGTTTCAAATGTATTTAAATATATCGGATTTAATGATAATGGTACATCTGGTAGTGAAACAAAGGAAAAAGTTTCTCCTGTAAATAAGGTATTTGATATAATTTCAGGAAGTTTCTCTCCACTGATTCCTGTATTCTGTGGAGCCGGTTTGATCAAAGCGCTATGTGCAGTGCTAACCATGCTGAACATTTTACAGACTACAGATAGTACGTATTTGATTTTATCTGCTGCAGGAAACTCTGTGTTTTATTTCTTACCTATTCTTTTAGGTGTTTCAATTGCTAAGAAGCTAAATTTGAATCCTTATGTTGCAGCAGCTATTGGCGCAGCTTTGATGGAGCCTAATTTTACGGGTCTTGCTTCAGCTGAAGGTGCAGTTACATTTGCAGGTATTCCTGTTATGGTAAGTGATTATTCATCTTCTGTATTGCCTATTTTTGGCGCTGTTATAATGTTGTATGTCGTAGAAAACTTATTAAAGAAATATCTTCCTGCTGATGTTCATATTATCTTTGTGCCATTCTTATCTTTATTGATTGTAGTACCATTGACCATATTGATTTTTGGACCGTTTGGAATTTATTTAGGAAATGCACTAGCAGCATTTATTAGTTTTATTATGGGAAAAAGTGCAATCTTAACTGGAGCAATCGTTGCAGGTATCTGGTTGTTTGTTGTTGTTCTCGGTTTACATTGGGCAATTATTCCAATCATGATCAACAATATGGCTTTAAATGGTTCTGATCCTTTAATGGGTGTTTTACAAGGTGCTAGCTGGGTTGTTTGTGGAATTGCAATAGGTACATTTCTAAAGACGAAAGATACACGTTTAAAAGAAGTTGCAATCAGTGGTTTTATTCCGGCATTTTTATCCGGTATTTCTGAACCGATTTTATATGGTATCTTATTCAGATATAAAAGAACATTAGTAATCAGTGTTATTTCTATGGCTGTTTGTGGTGCCTTAGGTGGCATGATCGGAGTTGCCGCAACCCAACTTGCAGGTGGTATCTTTACAGTTTTCACATATATCCCAATAATTAACTATATTATTGTAATTTTAGTAGCTATTATTTTACCAGCTGTCTTGATTATGATTTTTGGATTAGGTGAAGAGGCTGAATAATTGTGAAATCACTCATCTTTCAGATGGGTGTTTCACAATTTAGAAAGAAGGAAGAAAAGTGGAATTTACATATATAAAAACAAATATCAACCCGAATTTACCATGCCATATGGAAGGATATAATGATCGAATTGCGAACAACATTCACGATAATTTATATTTAAATACCTTTGCTTTTAAAGGAAAACATACATGCATCTTTCATGTGTTTGATGTAATTATGATTCCTAAGGACTTTGCAGAACGAATAAAAGATGAAATAAGCAGTCGATTTCACATTGAGCGTGAATATATTATTATAAGTGCAATACATACACATTCGGCACCAAAGATTTCTACAAAACTATTTCCTGATATTTTACCAGATGAAAATTATTTAAAAGCATTAGTGCAAAAAGCAATTAAGAATACGCAAGATTGCCTTAATTCCTTGATTCATGGTGAAGTGTACTTCGGCAGTGTTCAAGTAAATGGATTTTATTCAAATCGTAACGATAAGGATGCATATTTCAATAATCAGATCGATGTATTAAAATTCGTTGATGACAATAAAAATCCAGTATTTTCTGTTTGTACGATTGCATGTCATCCAACATTGATGCCTCAAGATTCAACAGAGATATCCGCTGATTTATTTGGATATATGCGAGAAGAGTTTTATCGAGTAAATGGTTATCCACTCGTAATTTGTACAGCAGAAGCAGGTGATGTGAGTACACGTTATACGAGAAAGGGACATGGAACTGCGGAGATTGAAAGAGTGGGAAATGCACTTGTTCAAAGAATTTCAAATATTGATCATTTCGAGCGAGTTTCTATGGAAGATTTTTCATTGAGAATGTTAACTTATTCATTTCGATACGACCCCAAAGAAGATATATATATTCAAAAAAGTATGCAACAATTAAAGGATCTAATAGATGGAGCGGATAATCAAGATGTAAAAGCAGCGTATCTTGATATGGCTCGCAGTGTTGCATCAAAGTTTGAAAAAGATGAAATTTGCGTTGATTGTCATGCATCAATTGTGGAAAGCAAAGATTTACGTATGATTATTTTCCCTGGTGAAATATTTTCTGAATTAGGTCGTCGATTGAGAGCCATTGACACAAAGAAAACATTGATATTTGGCTATTGTAATGACTTTAAAGGATATGCAATCGACGATGAACATTATGGTTATAGTGCAGAAACATTTTTGACAGATTATCCATATCTGGAAGCGGATCGATTTATTGATAAAATTGTGGAGATGGCGAAGAATGAAATTTATTAGGAAAGAATTTGAAAATGATCAAACTGCTTATGTGGATGCCTATATCTTAGATGGTGAAATATCTTATCAAATTACGCGACAAAGACCGGCTTTGATCATTTGTCCGGGTGGTGGATATTTAATGAGAGCAACAAAGGAGAAGGAAGCTGTTGCAATGGAATTTCTTTCAAAGGGATATCATTGCTTTGTATTAAATTATTCAACATATTTTAATGAAAGAATGACGAGTCTTGATCGGATACCTCCTGTCAATCCAAATGGTTATTTTCCAAATCAAATTCTTGAATTGATGGAAACCATGCATTGGATACATACCAATGCAAAGGAGTGGAATATTGATAATAAAAATATCTTTGTATCTGGTTTTTCTGCCGGTGGGCATTTAGCTGCGTTTTTATCAAACCATTGGAATGATTCAACATATACAAAATTATTACCGTTTTCAGTTACGGAAAATGAATTAAGACCTAGGGGTGTAATTCTTGGATATCCAATGTTATGTACAGATACTGTAGATTACCTGCAAAAGCATTGCGGAGATGATGAGCTGATAAAACATCAAAGCGAATATATTAGTGATTGTTTGTATCAAAGCAAACAACCTTCCTTTGAAATGTTAAAAAAACTTGATAACCTTAAAGCAATTAATGAAAATACAACACCAACGTTTATTTGGACAACAAGAGAAGATGCCATTGTAGATCCGAAAAACACCTTAACATATATTCATCGGCTAATGGAATTGAATATCGATTGTGAATTGCATATGTATTCGCATGGTCCTCATGGCTTAGCTTTAGCAACTAAGGAGTATGCAAAAAATAAAAATGAAATTGATGAAAATATTCACTCTTGGGTTCACTTGGCTCAAGAATGGATGGATAGACAAACATTGAAGGGGTAGATATGGGTGTATATGTCCGTGCAGATGATTTTGGATATTGTCAAGGTGTAAATCGTGGGATTGTTCAAGCAATCGATCAAGGTGTTATCAATAATGTTGGTATGATGGTGAATATGCCTTATGCCAACCAAGCTTTTAAACTTATTAAGAATAAAGATATTTGTCTTGGTTTACATGCGAATATCAGTGTTGGAAAACCTATCCGCAAGGCAGATGAAATTCCAAGCCTAGTGAATAACGGTTACTTTAAAGCATCAAAAATATATCGAAATGCAATAGAAGATTTTGTAAGCTTAGATCAAGCAATTCTTGAGATACAGGCACAAGTGGATATGTTTGTTTCCTTATCCGCCCAAAAACCTAAATACATAGATTTTCATGCAGTATTTAGTCAAAATTTTATTCACGCATGCCGAATAGTTGCCATAAAAAATAAAATTCCCTTTATTGGAATGGACGAAAAGAATATGGAAGTTGTGGTATCACAGCAGGAAACGGATATCCATTGTTTATCTGAATTTGATACTTTTATCAAAAAGAGTAAAAAGGAAGATATCTTAATCGTATATCATCCAGGATATGTAGATGAAGATTTGATTGCGAGTTCTTCTTTAACTAACAAAAGAGAATGTGATGTTTCGTTTTTAACAAGCGAAATATTAAAAAAGTATATAGAACAAGAAAAAATCAACTTCTTAAAAATTGAAAATTTAAAGATAAGGGAGGATTCATGAATAATCGATTAAAATATCATTTAATGCCAAGAGTTGGCTGGATGAACGACCCTAATGGGCTATCGTATTTTGATGGAAAATATCATATATTCTATCAGCAAGATGAAAAAGATATCTATGGGCGTATGCATCGTCATTGGGGTCATTATATGACAAAAGATTTTCATTCGTATACAAAAGAAATGGATGCAATTTATGGGGATACGAAAAGGGATAAAAATGGTGCTTATTCTGGAAGTGCAATTGAAAAGGACGGTACTCTTTACTTGTTTTATACGGGAAATGTCCGTCATGAGGGCAATTATGATTACATTCATGCAGGAAGGGAACATAATGTATTACGTGTAGAATCGAAAGATGGGATTCATTTTTCTAATAAACAATGTTTGATGTTAAATAAGGACTATCCTGAGGATTGTACATGTCATGTCCGAGATCCAAAAGTGTATCAGGAAAATGGAAGTTATTATATGTTACTTGGGGCTAGATTAAACGATGATACGGGCTGTGTTTTGCGCTTCAAATCAAAGGATTTGGAAAGCTGGCAGTATGATACACGTTATGTTCCGACGCAGACCAATGGATATATGATAGAATGTCCTAATATTTTATATTTAAATGATCAAACATTTATCATGGCTTCACCGCAAGGGTTAAAACAAGATGGTTACCGTTATGAGAATGTATATGATAACGGATATTATGAATTGAATGGTACAAAATTAGATAATTATAAAACTTTGGATCATGGATTTGATTTTTATGCGGCACAAACTTTTAGTGGTAGCAATCGTTCTATTTTAATTGCATGGATGGGGATGCCGGATGCGGAGTATCAAACTCCAACAGAGTCCGAAAATTGGATGCATGCCTTGACATTACCTAGAGAATTATCGTTTAATGGTTGTATAAGACAATACCCAATTCAGGAAATTCTTGATTTACGTGAGCATGAGGAAAAGCATGGCAATGATTTTAAAACGACTAAATATTCATCAATGGATATGGACATTCATGATGAATTTGAACTGAGAATGAATGATATGGTACTTTCTTATAGGGAAAAGCTATTAACTCTTGATCTTTCTAAGTGTGGCTGCGGGCGTATAAAAAGGCATATCGAAGGGATCGATATTTCAAATTTATCGATTTTTATTGATATTTCCAGTATTGAAATTTTTGTCAATAAAGGAGAATATGTAATGACTTCCCGCTATTTTGATAATCACAATGATATGTGTGTAAAATTTGATGGAATCGAAGAAATTGTTGCCTATAAAATGAAAGGATTTGAAATTAAATAATGAAAAAATTATTAGCAATCGGGGAAGCATTGATCGATATGATTCCTAGTAATATAGGAAAGATTAAAGATGTAGTTTCTTTTTGTCCAAAAGTTGGAGGAGCACCGTTAAATGTATGCGGCGCTTATACAAAACTAGGTGGAGTCTCTAATATGATCACAATGCTCGGGAATGATCCGTTTGGAGATAAAATTATAAATGAATTAAAGTCTTTTCATATTTGTACAGATACTATTTTAAGAACTAATAAGGCAAATACCTCATTGGCATTTGTTGCTTTAGATGAGAATGCAAACCGAGAGTTTTCTTTTTATCGTAAGATGGGAGCGGATATGCTGCTTGATAAAAAAGATATAAAGAAAGAATGGTTTGATGATGCATATGCCTTACATTTTTGTAGTGTATCATTAGGGGAATTTCCTATGAAAGAGGCACATGATCAGGCAATTGCATTTGCGAAACAAAACAATATATTTGTTTCTTTCGATCCCAATGTCCGTCTTCCGCTATTTGATGATCATAATTATTTAAAGAATGTTATCAATGAGTATTTAAGTAAAGCAGATATTGTAAAAATCAGTGATGAAGAAGTCAAATTTATTACAGGCTATGAAACAATTGAAGAAGCATTAGAATACTTATTCAGTAAAGGAATCAAGCTTGTCATTTATACAGCAGGTAGTGATGGAGCAAGTGCTTTTACAAAAAATATACAGGCAAAAACAAATGGAATTAAAGTTCAAGCTAAAGATACTACGGGAGCTGGAGATGGCTTTATCGGTTCTTTCTTGTTTCAATTAGCAAGTGATGAAATTGATGATTTAGAGGCTTTAACAGAGCAGCAATTAGAAAAATATCTTACTTTTTCAAATAAATTTTGTAGTATAAGTGTAACAAAAGAAGGTGCAATTGCCTCATATCCAACCTTAAGTGAGTTTTAAAATGCTATGGAAAGAGTGTTTTGATACTATTAAAAACGAATGATTTAGTATCAACAAACAGCATGAAATGAAAGAGATGGATAGAGGGAGGTAGGGTACATGATACTTTTGGCAAGCGGTCGCTGTGATATTGTAGCCTTTTACAGCAAGTGGTTGTTACGACGCATCGAAGAAGGATTTGTTGATGTGAGAAATCCATACGATCCACATCAGCTATCACGTATTTATTTGAATGAACAAAGTGTCGATGTACTTGTATTTTGCACAAAGAATCCTTTACCTATTCTCCCTTATATCAAACAGATTCCTTTTCCTATGCTGTTTCATGTTACCTTAACACCCTATCATAAGGAAATCGAACAGTTGCCAAGCAAAAAAGAAATTTTAAAAGCGATTCGATTTTTGGCAAAACAATTAGGAAAAGAACATGTTGTTGTCCGCTACGATCCTATTTTTTTAAGTGATACCTATACCTTAGAATATCATAGAAAGGCATTCCAACGTCTTTGTGAACAGCTAGAAGGCTATGTATCTACAATTATTATTTCCTTTGTGGATATGTATAAAAATACAAAGGAGAATATTGCGAAAATGAGCTTGCAAACGATGCGACCAAGCGATATGCTGGAGATAGGAAAAAGCTTTGGCGAGATTGCGAAAAAGCATCATCTTCATGTCCAAACCTGTGCGGAAGAAATTGATTTATCTATGTATGGAATAACACAAGGGGCATGCTTTGAACGTAAACAGCTGGAAGCTATTGCGAAACATTCCTTATCTCATATATCCGATAAAGGTGTACGCTCCACATGCGATTGCTTAGCTACGGTAGATATTGGTGATTATAATTGTTGTGCGCATGATTGTTTGTATTGCTACGCAAATTATGACAGTAAAGCGATTTTACAGCGAATGAAGTGTCATGATCCAAACAGCAGTGTGTTAATCGGAAGAATTGAGAAAGGTGATCGTATCCATGAGCGCAAGGAGGTAAATGTCAAACAGATTTCATTGTTATAGCAGCATATAAATTTAAAGGGTTAAAGTATATTCGATATTGCTAAATATTTGAATAAAGCTTGATATTTTTATACAGAAAGCATTGGATTACTCTTATAATGAATAAGGTTTATTTATGCTACAATAAGATAAAATAAGTTTGTATTCGGAGGAATAAAATGAATGAATGGGATAAAGCGCAGGCAGGCTATTTATATGATGCCAACTACGATAAAGAAATTATAGAAAGCAGAATAAAATGTGCTGATTTATGCTATGAATTTAATCAGTGCAGACCGTCAGATACAGAAAAACAAATTGAAATTATTAAAAAAATAATCGGCTGTGTTAAAGGAAGCTTTGTGATCACTGCCCCCTTTTATTGTGATTACGGAAGTAATATAACGATTGGAGATAATTTCTATGCAAATCATAACTGTACGATATTAGACGGAGCTAAAGTTACCTTTGGTAATAGTGTATTTATCGCACCCAATGTTGTTTTTACAACAGCAGGGCATGCTATTGATCGCGAACAAAGAGCAAAGGGGTTGGAAATAGCACTTCCGATTACCGTTGGTGATGATGTATGGATCGGTACCAATGTATCGGTTTTACCGGAAGTTTCTATTGGAAGCAATACAATCATAGGTGCCGGTAGTGTTGTTAATAAGGATATACCCGATGGAGTAATTGCGGCAGGAGTTCCTTGTAAAGTAATTCGTAGAATAACAGAGGAGGATAAGCAAAAATATTCAGAATATATAGAGATGTAGCAAAATCTCAGTTATCTCTATGTTTGTAATGGGAATCATACCCTGATTTTTCTAATATAGAAGCCTTCGATGCTAAATAATTTTTGCATTTGCTGTGCTATACTATATACATTGAACAAACGATGCAGTAGTACATGTAAAACACATAAGTTAGGAATCATGTAAAAATAATTGAGTTCACACCCCAGTCCTTTAGCAAGACTGGTTTTTTCATGTAAAAATTACCTTTTGCTATTGTAATACACAAAGAGAAAGAGTAAAATAAGATTGTATTGGCGATTACTTGTATATATTTCGTAATAAGGTCGAAAAGTCTCTAGCCTCTTGCCATAAATGAGAGGGCTACAAGTGAACGGTTATGCTTTTTATATCGAATAACAGATGTAAAGGCGTACTTGTTTGCTTGAAAACAGGTACGCCTTTATATTTATTATAGGAGGTCTTACTTATGGTCTTAAGAAGATACGCTATATTAAATAAAAAAAGGAATGTTTTTTCATGTGCATATTAACGGGATTAATATGTACTTTTTTATTTGTAAGGAGGAGAACACATGTCAAACAAACCGCTCGTTTCAATTCTAATGGGGAGTCGTTCCGATTTGCCAACTATGGAAAACTGTTTTGCACAGTTAAAGGAATTTGATATTCCATTTGAAGCTCATGCCTTGTCAGCCCATCGAACACCGAATGAGGTCATTAAGCTGGCAGAAGAAGCAAAGGATCGTGGCATTAAGGTCATTATTGCCGCTGCCGGTGGTGCGGCTCATCTTGGCGGAGTTATCGCCTCAAGCACAACGCTTCCGGTTATTGGTGTTCCTATTCAAACCAGCGCGCTTGGTGGTATGGATTCTTTGTTATCAACAGTACAAATGCCGGGAGGAATTCCTGTCGCAACGGTTGCTATCGGAAAAGCCGGTGCTAAAAATGCCGCTATTTTGGCAGTCCAGATGCTTGCGCTTAGCGATGAAGCATTAGCAAAAAAACTAGAAGCTTTTAAACAGGCGATGGCGGATAAAGTAATTGCCGATTCCGTAATTGAAGTGGAATAGAAAGGACATTGTATGAATTTTCGCGTATTTGTTAAAAAGAAGGAAGCATATCGTGTAGAAGCCGATTCTTTGTTTCATGAATTGAAAACAAACCTTAACCTGCAAGGTCTAAAGGACGTAAAGCTTTATAACGTATATGACGTATTTCATGGTGATGAGCATGATAAAGAGCTGTTATGCGCCCATGTGTTATCAGAAAAAGTAACCGATGAGGTATATGATGAAATCGACTTAAGCAATCAGACATACGTTGCCTATGAATGCTTACCGGGACAGTATGATCAGCGTGCCGACAGTGCTCAGCAATGCTTGATGCTGTTAAATAACAAGCAAGACGTTGTTATCAAAAGCGGCCGTATCGTTGTATTGCATGGCAGCGTAAGTGAGGAAGAAGTAAATCGCATCAAGAAATATATGATCAATCCGGTAGAAAACAGAGAAAAGGATTTAGCTGTTTTAGCTTATGAAGAAGATGTAGAAATCGAACCGGTACCTGTACTTCATGGCTTCTGTGAATTAAGTGAGGAAGGCTTGGAGGATTTGCGTAAGGAACAAGGCTTAGCCATGACACTTGCGGATCTAAAGCATATTCAAGCATACTTCAAGGAAGAAGAACAACGTGATTTGACCTTGACGGAGCTAAAGGTATTGGATACCTATTGGTCCGACCACTGTCGTCATACAACCTTTGAAACGGTTTTACAAAATATCAAATTTGATGCCGGAAGCTTACAGGACTCTATGCAAAAGGCATACGAATTGTATTTGAAATTAAGAGAAGAGGTACATGGCGGTAAGAAGGTCATGACACTTATGGACATGGCAACCATTGCCGGAAAATACTTACGTAAGCAGGGCAAGCTTGATGATATGGAAATCAGTGATGAAATCAATGCCTGCTCGATTGAAATCAGTGTTGATGTCGATGGTAAGGAAGAACCATGGCTATTGATGTTCAAAAACGAAACACATAATCACCCAACGGAAATCGAACCATTTGGTGGAGCAAGTACCTGTATCGGTGGGGCAATTCGAGATCCTTTATCAGGAAGAAGCTATGTGTATCAGGCAATGCGTATCAGCGGTGCCGGAGACATTACCAAAGATATTGCCGATACCTTACCAAACAAACTTCCGCAATCACGTATTTCCAAAGGTGCTGCGGCAGGCTATTCCTCTTATGGAAATCAGATCGGACTTGCGACTACCTATGTAAAAGAAATCTTCCATGACGGTTATGTCGCAAAACGTATGGAAGTCGGTGCGGTTGTCGGTGCTGCACCAAAAGAAAATGTTGTACGTAAATCACCGGAAACCGGAGATATCGTTGTATTGATCGGAGGAGCTACCGGACGTGATGGTGTCGGAGGAGCTACCGGATCAAGTAAGGAACATAACGATACTTCCTTGACGAAATGTTCAAGTGAGGTACAAAAAGGAAATGCACCGATCGAACGCAAATTGCAGCGTCTATTCCGCAATCCGAAAGCAACTCGCTTGATTAAGAAAGCCAATGACTTCGGTGCTGGAGGCGTAAGTGTGGCAGTTGGTGAAATTGCCGATGGATTGTTGATTGATTTGGATAAGGTTCCGGTAAAATACAGCGGCTTATCCGGTACAGAATTAGCAATCAGTGAATCACAAGAGCGTATGGCGGTTTTGATTGAAAAAGATGCTTTTGAAGAATTCCGTCAGTTAGCATACGAAGAAAACCTAGATAGCTGTATCGTAGCGGAAGTAACAGAAGAAAAGCGCTTGGTTATGACCTTCCATGGAGAAGAAATCGTTAATATTTCACGTGCTTTCTTAGATACCAACGGGGTCCGTGGTTTACAAGATGTTATCATGAAGGAAGGATTGACTTCCACAGATCCATTCCACAGCAAGGTAACAAGCATGGAAGAAAACCTTCAACAGCCAAATGTCGCATGTCAGATCGGATTGGCAGAAATGTTTGATGCTTCCATCGGAAAATCAACGGTATTGATGCCGTTTGGCGGAAAGTATCAGTTAAGTGAAACCGAAGGCTCTGTGCAGAAGCTTCCGGTATTCGGCTTTACAAATACATGCAGCATCATGACGCATGGGTATCACCCTGAGTTATCTCAATATTCACCATATTTAGGAGCTTCCTATTCCGTAGTCGAAGCACTTGCCAGAGTAGCGGCACTTGGTGGTAACTATGCAACTTGTCGTTTGACAAATCAAGAATACTTCGAACGTCTGCATAATGATCCTGAAAAATGGGGAAAACCAATGCAGGCATTGCTTGGTTTGATCGAAGCGGAATTGGCATTCGAAACTCCTGCTATCGGCGGTAAGGATTCCATGAGCGGTACATTCAATGATATTACCGTACCACCTACACTGATTACCTTTGCGGTAACTACGGAAAAAACACAAAATATTATTTCCAGTGAATTTAAAAAAGCCGGCAGTCGTATTTATTTGTTGAAGCATACACCAAAGGAAAATATGACACCGAATTATGAACAGCTGAAAGAAAACTTTGCGAAAATGTATCAGCTTGCTTGTGAACATAAAATTCTAAGTGCCAGTACGGTGAAGTTTGGCGGTATCAGTGAGGCATTGTGTAAGGCAGCCTTCGGTAATAAGCTTGGTGTTGATGTTCATACAAGCGAACCGCTTTATGATTTATCTTTAGGAAGTATCCTTGTGGAAAGTGAAACGGAAATCCAAGATGCGGCATTTGTGGAAATCGGTCGTGTAAGTGATGATGGTGTATTAAGCATCAATGACGAAAAGCTGAGCGTAGAAGAAGCTATCAAACTTTGGCGCAAGCGTTATGAAGGTTTATACCCAATGCATGTAAACGAAGATAAACAAGCGATTGAAACTCCGCTTTATGAAGCACCAACTGCTTTAAAGGCAAGTAAAACATACGATAAGCCAAAGGTTATCATTCCGGTATTCCCGGGGCAAAACTGTGAATACGACACAAAGCAACAATTCGAACGTGCCGGTGCTGAAGTGGAAATCTATGTATTTAACAACTTGAATGTTGAAAGCATTGAACGTTCCTTAAAGGAATTGAGCGAAAAGATTGCAAGTGCACAGATCCTAATGGTTGTTGGAGGTTTCTCCAGTGGTGATGAGCCAGATGGCAGCGGTAAGTTTATTGCTAATGTTTTAAGCAATGAATTGGTAAATGAAGCGGTTCAGACCTTACTTGCTAATGATGGCTTGATCTTAGGTATCTGTAATGGATTCCAAGCCTTGATTAAATCCGGTCTATTACCGTATGGCGATATTAAGCAGTTAAATGAAAATTCACCAACCTTATTTAGAAACGATATTAACCGCCACGTATCCCACATTGCCCATACACGCATTGCATCAAATAAATCTCCATGGTTAGCAGGTTTTACGGCAGGAGAAACTCACAGCATTGCAATGAGCCATGGTGAAGGAAAATTTGTGGTAAGTGAAGAAGTCGCTAAGGAATTGTTTGCAAACGGTCAGGTTGCTACACAGTACGTTGATTTAGATGGCAATCCGACAATGAACGGCGAATACAATATCAACGGCTCCAGCTATGCAATCGAAGGTATTACTTCAGCTGATGGACGTATCTTCGGTAAGATGGGACATAGTGAGCGTTATGAAGATGGCTTATTCCAAAATATTGACGGAAATAAGTTACAAAATATTTTCCAAAATGGTGTCAATTACTTTAAAAAATAGAAAGAGGGAACTTCGATGAACGAATTAAGAGATGAATTTCTATCAAGAGAATTACATGAGGAATGCGGTATTTTCGGAATTTACAACAATTCCGATGCCGCAAGTCTTTCCTACTATGGTCTGCATGCCTTACAGCATCGTGGGCAAGAGGCAGCGGGAATCGCAGCCTGCGACACCGGTGGAGAAATCAACTGTTATAAAGGAAAAGGTCTTTTAGCAGAAGTCTTTAACAACGAAATCATTGCGACCTTACCGGGTCGTCATGCAATCGGACATGTGCGCTATTCTACCGCTGATGCCAATCAGATCGAAAACGTACAGCCAATCATGGTACGTTCTCATACCGCAAGCTTTGCGGTTGCGCATAACGGACAGATCGTTAATGCTCCGGAATTGCGTCATGAGTTGGAAAAACGCGGAAGCATCTTCCAAGGTGTCAGTGATTCCGAATTATTGGCACACATGATTCAGGTAGAGGAAGGAAGCTTTGAAGAATGTATCGTCAAAGCATGCCGTCGTTTTGAAGGTGCGTTTGCCTTTGTCATTTTAACAAACAAAGCCATTTATGCCGTACGTGATAAAAACGGTTTGCGTCCGGTATCCATTGCGAAACTGCCGGAGGGCGGATATTGCGTAAGCAGCGAAACCTGTGCGTATGATATTGTTGCCGGTGAATATGTACGTGATTTAAAAGCCGGAGAAATCGTTAAAATTGATGATGAGGGAATTCATAGCTATCAATATACCGATGATACACAATATAAGATGTGTGCGATGGAATATATTTACTTTGCCCGTCCGGATTCTACGATTGATGGCATCAATGTACATACTGCACGTCGTTTATCCGGTCGTGCCCTTGCGAAGCGTGAAGATACGGAAGCTGATATTGTCATAGGTGTTCCGGATTCCTCAACTTCCGCAGCTATCGGTTTTGCGGAAGAAATCGGACTTCCATATGAAATCGGATTGATCAAAAATCGTTACGTGGGAAGAACTTTCATTCAGCCAACCCAGAAGCAGCGTGAACGTGGTGTGCGTATGAAGCTGTCTGCGGTATCCTCTATCGTAAAGGGAAAACGTGTCTTTATGATTGATGATTCCATTGTACGTGGAACAACCAGCAAGCGTATCGTACAGCTGTTGAAGGAAGCGGGAGCTACGGAGGTGCATGTGCGTATTTGCAGTGCTCCGCTGATCAGCCCATGCTTTTATGGGGTAGATACATCTACCTATGATGAATTGATTAGTGCCCGTTTAACGCATGATGAATTGTGCGAATTCATCGGTGCGGATTCTTTACGCTTCATGGAAGTCGATGAAATGGGCGAATCTTTCGGTACCAAAAATTTATGTACCGCATGTTTTGATGGACAGTATTGTACAAAGCTGTTCAGTTATGGGGAAATCCTAGAAAGTGAGAAAAACAAATGAGTGAAAAATATAGAGAAGCCGGAGTAAACCTTGAAGCCGGTTATGAGTCTGTTCGTCTGATCAAGGATCATGTAGCACGTACAAAGGTAGTAGGTGCAATGGATTCCATCGGTGCTTTTGGCGGTATGTTTGATCTATCGTTATTAAAGATGGAAGAGCCTGTACTTGTTAGTGGTACAGATGGTGTCGGTACCAAATTGATGATTGCCTTTGAAATGGACAAACATGATACGGTTGGAATTGATGCAGTTGCAATGTGTGTAAACGATGTATTGGTTCAAGGTGCAGCACCAATTTTCTTCTTAGATTATTTAGCAGTTGGGAAAAACGAACCACAGAAAATCGAACAGCTGGTAAAAGGTGTTGCGGACGGCTGTGTACAGGCAGAGTGTGCTTTGATTGGCGGTGAAACAGCAGAAATGCCGGATATGTATAATGTTAAGCACTATGATATCGCAGGCTTCTGTGTCGGTGCTGTGGATAAGAAAAACCTATTGGACGGTTCTAAAATCGAAGCTGGTAATGTCTTAATCGGATTGCCAAGCTCCGGTGTGCATTCCAATGGCTTCTCTTTGGTACGTAAGGTTTTATTAAAGGACGCTAAGTTGGATTTGCATAAGGCTTATGATGATTTGAACGGTGAGCTTTTAGGAAATGTGCTATTAACTCCGACACGTATTTATGTAAAAGCAATCAAGCATTTACTTGGAAAAGTAGATATCAAAGGCATGAGTCATATTACCGGTGGAGGTTTCTATGAAAATGTACCACGTATGTTAAAAGAGGGACAAGGCGTAAGCATTGATCTTACAACCTATCCACGCAAACCGATCTTTGACTTTATTGCGAAAACCGGAGATATTCCAATGAAAGAAATGTGTAATGTTTTCAATATGGGAATCGGCTTCATCATGGCAGTGGATAAAAACGATGTTGAAAAGGTACAATCCTTATTGTCAGAAATCGGTGAAGAAAGCTATGTAATCGGCGAAGTTACAAATAGTGGAAGCGTGGATTTAACATGGTAAATATTGCCATCTTTGCGAGTGGAAACGGCTCTAATTTTGAAAATCTAATCAATGCAATCAATGATAAGCAAATTGATAATGCACAGTGTAAGGTATTGATTGTCGATAAAGAAAATGCGTATGCCTGCAAGCGCGCAGAGCGCTTGCACATTCCCTTTGTTTATGTAAATCCGAAGGAATATGCCAATAAGGCAGAATATGAAAGTGAGATTTTACGTATTTTAAAGGGATATGGAGTCGAGCTGATCGTACTTGCCGGCTATATGCGTTTTATCGGTGAGGTTTTATTAACGAATTATCCGAATCGTATCATCAACCTACACCCTGCCTATTTACCGAACTTTCCGGGTGCACATAGTATTCTCGATGCGTATGAAGCCCATGCCGAATTTACCGGTGTTACGGTACATTATGTAGATGAAGGTGTAGATACCGGAGAGATCATTCATCAAGAAAAGATCGTGATCGATCCATCATGGTCATTAGAGATCTTGGAGGAGCATGTGCATGCCTTAGAGTATCGTATGTTTCCAAAGGTTGTAAAGGTTGTTTGTGATAGGATAGAAGAGGAGGCTACAAAATGAAAAGAGCTCTTGTAAGTGTATCTGATAAAACAAATTTAGTAGAATTTGTTTCTGAATTAGTAAAATTAGGCTATGAAATTATATCAACCGGGGGTACAAAGAAGGCACTAGAAGCAGCCGGAATTGAGACTATCGGTATTTCTGAGATTACCGGATTTCCGGAAATTATGGACGGACGTGTAAAAACTCTACACCCTAAAGTGCATGGTGCATTGTTGTGTGTACGAGATAATGAGGAGCATGTAAAACAGTTAAAGGAATTAAACATTGATTATATCGATCTTGTTTGTGTGAATCTATATCCATTCAAACAAACCGTACAAAAACCAGGTGTAACGCATGAGGAAATCATTGAAAATATTGATATTGGTGGTCCTAGTATGCTGCGCAGTGCTTCTAAAAATTATAAGTTTATTCCGGTCGTGGTAGATCCTAACGATTATGAAAAGGTTATTGAAGAATTAAAGGCAAATGGCGAAACGACCTTGGAAACAAGAGAAAAGCTAGCTGCTAAAGTATTCCGTCATACTGCAAATTATGATGCGATGATTGCCAGCTATTTAACTGAAAAAACCGGTGAAAAATATCCGGAAAAGCTAACCATTACCTACGATAAAGTACAGGATTTACGCTATGGAGAAAATCCACATCAAAGTGCCGCTTTCTATAAGAATATGAATCCAAAGTATTCTTTAGCAAATGCTAAGCAGCTGCATGGAAAGGAATTGTCTTACAACAATATCCAGGACGGTAATGCAGCTATTGAAATCTTAAAGGATTTTGAAGGTACATGTGCGGCAGTTGGTTTGAAGCACATGAATCCATGTGGTGTCGGTTTAGGTAAGACAATCGAAGAAGCATGGGATAAGGCTTATGAAGCAGATCCGGTTTCTATCTTCGGTGGTATTGTAGCTTTCAATGAGCCGGTAAATAAAGCCGTAGCGGAAAAACTAGCAAATATCTTCTTGGAAATCATTATTGCGCCTGCCTTTGATGAAGATGCTTTTGAAATCTTGTCAAAGAAAAAGAATATTCGTTTGATGCAGCTAGATACAACGCTGTCTGTAAATGCAAAATATAAGGTAACCAATGTCAATGATGGATTGTTAGTACAAGATGTAGATGATCATAAGCTAACCAAAGAAGATTTGCGTTGTGTAACAAATCGTAAGCCAACAGAAGAAGAATTGGAACAGCTGTTGTTTGCTTGGAATGTTGTAAAGCATGTAAAATCCAATGCCATCGTACTTGTTAAGGATAACATGACCATTGGTGTCGGTGCTGGACAAATGAATCGTGTCGGTGCTGCACGTATTGCGATTGAACAGGCACAGGAAAAAGCAAAAGGCTCTGTGATGGGATCTGATGCCTTCTTCCCAATGCCGGATACCGTAGAGGAAGCTGTAAAAGCAGGTGTTACGGCAATTATTCAACCGGGTGGTTCTATTAAGGATCAGTTGTCTATTGATGTATGCAATGAGTATGGTATTGCCATGGTTTATACCGGAGTACGTCATTTTAAACACTAATACTTGTGATGGATTGAGCTCTTGAAAGAGGGCTCTTTCTTTTATATATTTCAGCCAACAAAGAAAAATTTTAGTATAATTTATTTATAAAGGGAAGTGATCTTATGTGGTTAGCCTTTGCATTTGGTTCGGCTTTGTTTGCGGGACTGACATCAATTTTGGCAAAAATCGGTATTCAGCATACCGATAGTAATGTCGCAACTGCAATTCGTACAGTTGTAGTGTTGTTTTTTTCATGGCTTATGGCTGCTATATCGGGTTCTTTATCCGAGTTATCTGCCATACAACCGAAAACTTTAATCTTTTTGATATTATCCGGCTTATCAACAGGTGCGAGTTGGTTGTTTTATTTCAAAGCATTGCAAAAGGGAAACGTGAATAAGGTGGCAGCAGTCGATAAATCCGGTATTGTTTTAACGATTCTTTTATCTTTTATCTTTTTTCATGAAGAAATTACATTTGGTAAATTGATAGGCTTGGCAGGAATTACGCTTGGAACCTATTTGATGTTGGAGCCGAAAAAGGAAGTAAGCAAAACAGAGCATAGCTCGTGGTTTTTATATGCTGTTTTGTCTGTGATTTTCGCAAGCTTAACAACAATTTTAGGAAAGATCGGTATTCATGATATTGAAAGCAATCTAGGTACGGCAATTCGAACAAGTGTTGTATTGGTGATGGCATGGATCGTTGTGTTTGTTACAAAGAAGCAGGATAGCATACATACGATTTCACGCAAGGAACTTTTCTTTTTAGGCTTATCCGGATTGGCAACGGGAGCTAGTTGGCTTTGTTATTATAAAGCCTTACAAGATGGACAGGCATCGCTTGTTGTACCGATTGATAAGCTAAGTATTTTGGTTACCGTTGCGTTTTCGGTTGTTGTGTTGCATGAGAAGTTATCCAAGAAGGCTGTTTTTGGTTTAGGTGTATTAACAATCGGAACACTGTTGATGTTGGTGTAATAAAAATCAACACAAAATTCAAATTTTATACAGGCAGACATGAAGAAAAAGAGTATAATGATAATTGAATTAGGGAGGGAATGTTCATGTTTGCAGATTATCACTTACATACCTATTACAGCAGTGATAGTGTGTATCCTATGGAAGAGGTAGTAAAGGACGCTATTTTATTAGGGATTGACGAGCTGTGCTTTACCGATCACTGCGATTTGACCATACGGCTTTTGGGCTATGCCGATGCCAGTGAAACAAAGCCGCCGTTTAAGAAATATTTTAGGGAAATCAATCAAATGCAGAAAAGGTATGGAGAACAAATTACGATTAAAAAGGGATTGGAAATCGGTATCCAGTATGAAACCATACCTCAGTATCAAGAAATCATACGTGAGTATCCGATGGACTTTGTTTTATTATCCATTCATCGCATTGATAATCTAGGCTATTGGAATCGTAGATTTCAAGAAGGAAAGAGCGAGGCTGAATATTATCACGCATATTATGAGGCAATGTTAAAAATCGTTAAGGAATTTCATGATTATAGTGTACTTGCTCATTTGGATTTGATTCGCCGTTATGATAACCACGATGGCTATGATGTGATGAATGATCGTGAAATCATTACCGAAATTTTGAAGTATATCATTGCAGATGGAAAAGGAATCGAAGTCAATATGTCCTGTATTCGTTATGATATCGGAGATATTACACCGGCAAAAAGTATTTTGGAATTGTATCATGAATTAGGCGGACGTATTTTAACCATCGGCAGTGATTCACATAAACCGATCCATTTAGGAGCATACGTCGAGGAGGTCAAGGAAGAACTGCGTTCGATTGGTTTTAAAGAGTTTTGTACCTTTGAGAATATGAAACCGATATTTCATAAGTTATAGATAGGAGGAGATGGAAATATGATTATCAAAAATGCAAAAATTTATACTATGGAAGAAAACAGTGTACAAGAGGGGGATATTCTTGTAAAAGACGGAAAGATTGCGAAAATAGGAAGCATTGATGAACAAGATGAGCAAGTGATTGACGCAAAAGGAATGCGTGTTTACCCCGGACTTATCGAAGCACATTGCCATTTAGGTATGGAAGAAAGCGCGATTCGTATGGAGGGCAACGATGTTAATGAGATGAGTGAGCCATTAACACCACAGGTACGTGCGATTGATGGCTGTAACCCGCTTGATGAAACCGTAGTCAATGCATGCAATGCCGGTATTACCTGTGTAGCGGCAGGACCGGGGAGTGCCAATGTCATCGGCGGTACCTTTCTAGCCTATAAGACACATGGCATCAGCATTGATGAAATGGCAATCAAAAATCCAATTGCTATGAAATGTGCTTTCGGTGAAAATCCAAAGCGAGTTTATCAGGATTCCCGTATCAAAACCCGTATGAATATTGCGGCTATGCTGCGTGAAACATTATTCAAAACAAAGGAATATTTGGCAAAGAAGGAAAACGGAGAGCAGCCTGCTTTTGATATGAAGCTGGAAGCGATGATACCGGTAATCAGGAAGGAACTGCCTTTAAAATGTCATGCGCATCGTGCCGATGATATTTTAACCGTTATTCGTATTGCTAAGGAATTTGATGTAAAGGTAACCTTAGATCATTGCACCGATGGGGCAATTATTGTAGATCAGATCAAGGCTAGTGGATATCCTGTCATTGTAGGACCGGCATTGACGCATAAAAGTAAATTCGAATTGGCACATAACTCCTTTAAAACACCAAAGGTGATGAATGATGCCGGTATTTTAATGGCGATTACCACCGATTCTCCGGTCGTACCTCAGGAATATTTGCCGCTATGTGCAGGTCTGGCAATGAAAGCAGGCTTATCGGAAATGGACGCTTTGAAAGCAATTACCATCAATCCGGCAAAAATCTTAGGTCTTGATGATCGTATTGGCAGTATCGCAGTTGGAAAAGATGCCGACTTGGTAATCTGTGATGGCTCTATTTTAGATCCTCAGCATACCGTATCCTATACGATTATTAACGGAGAAGTCGTATATTGCGCACAATAAACAATCAAAGAACCTGTCCGATGACAGGTTTTTGCGTAAGAAGGACATTCTAATTCACTTTTTTAACAAGTTGTTTTATAATTTAATTAGATAAAAAAGGGGGATTCTATATGCTTGATCTAGCAGGCCTGCAAAATAATGAGGATATGAAGAAGATGAAAAACAGTGAAAAAATCTACATTACCGGACATCGCCACCCCGACAGTGATTCGATTGTTTCTGCGATTGCTTATACAGAACTAAAAAAACGCAAGGGCTTTGATGCCGTAGCTTGTCGTTTAGGAGCATTAAATCCGGAAACAAAGTATTTGTTGGAGCGTTTCGGCTTTGATGAACCGATGCTGTTTGAAGATGCACGCTCTACCTTGGCAGAGATTGCACTCGATCCGCCGATTACAATAACATCAACAACCACGATTCAAGAAGCACTTGAAATTATGAAAACACAAAACAAACAGTCATTGGCAATCGTAAATTCCAAGAATAAGCTGATGGGTATGGTTACGAAATCCGATTTGGCAGAGATTGGTTTGAGTGATACAGCAGTTTCTATTTCTTTGTTGAAGGAGACACCAACGGACTATATCGCAAAAACCATCAGCGGTGAAGTGCTGTATGATGATGACGAGCGACATTTTAATGGAAAGGTTAGTGTTATTGCGATTGCGGAATCACGTTTGAAAAATTATGATTTAAAGGATCGCTTGGTCATTGTAGGGAATGACACCGATGCACAGCTAGCGGCAATTCGCAAGCATGCCGGTATTTTGATGGTCGTATGGTGTGATACGATTGAACCGGAGGTTTATGAGCTGGCACAACAGATGCATTGTCCGATTATTAAGAGCGGACATGGTACGATGAATACCACACGTTACTTATACTTCTCACCACCGGTGCGTTTAATCATGAAAACCGATTTGATTTCCTTCAATATTAACGAATTTGTAGAAGAAGTAGGAATGAAAATGTTAAAGTCAAGGTATCGTAGCTATCCGGTTGTTGATGATGAAAACCGCTTTGTCGGATATGTTTCTCGTTTCCATGTTTTAAATCAGCATAATAAAAAAGTGATTTTGGTGGATCATAATGAGTTTTCACAATCTGTTAAAAGTATTGAAAAGGCAGATTTATTGGAGATTGTCGATCATCATCGCATCAGTGATATCGTTACAAGCAGACCGATTGCTTTCCGTAATGAAATCATCGGTAGTACCGCAGCGATTATTGCCTCTATTTATTTTGAGAATCAAATGGAAATACCAAAGCGTTTGGCAGGCTTGTTGCTGGGAGCGATTATTTCCGATACTTTGAAATTCAGATCACCAACAACAACGGAAAAAGATCGAGGGATTGCAAAGGTATTGGCTGAGATTGCAAACTTGGATATTGATGCTTTTGCCAAGGAAATGTTCAAGCTAACATCAAACATTTCCAATCGAGCGGTTAAAGACTTGATTCGTCAGGATATTAAAAAGTTTGAGATTGATGGTAAAAAGGTCATGATTGCGCAAGTAATTGCCTATCAGGTAGAAGATGCTAAGGAAATCGAGACGGAATTGGAAAAAGAGATGAAGTCGTATGTAAAGGGGAAAGGCTTGGATCTTTTGGTCATGGCATTTACAAGTATCCTAGAAAACGGCAGTGTATTTTATGCAGCAGGGAAATTGGATTATGTGGTTGAGGAGGCTTTCCCTAATAATGAAGGGGAAAAGCATAGCTTCCAAGCGGATATTCTATCACGTAAGAATCAGTTTGTTCCTCTCTTATCAAGAGCAATCATCAATACGTTTAATTAGTATTAAAAGCATATCGACTAAGGTATGCTTTTTTTGTAACGTAAAGAATGATCCTTGTCAATTCAAAACATATCAAAGAACTAAAGAGAGCTAGTTATTATTAAAGTATCATATTTTCAATCATCAATAGCAACACTTGTAAAAACAGCTATATAACAAAAAGGAATCGCTATTATTTCAAGCAATTCCTTTTTACTATGCATTTAAAATCAATGTATAGAAATTATCTAAGCTTTGCTGTGGATCGTTTCAATCGTATCTTCATCATAATCTAAGCCTTCAAATTGTAAACGATAGTAGTTTGCATAGACACCATTCTTTGCTAATAGCTCCTTGTGTGTTCCTCGCTCTTCCATACCGTTTTCTGTGATAACGATAATTTCATCGGCATTGCGAATCGTAGATAAACGATGGGCAATCGTGATGGAAGTACGATTTTTTGCCAATTCCTCAAGGCTCTTTTGAATATGACGTTCACTTTCATTATCCAAAGCACTGGTAGCTTCATCAAGAATTAAGATCTTCGGATCTTTTAAGAATACACGAGCAATGGATACACGCTGCTTCTGCCCACCGGATAAACGTGTACCACGCTCTCCGACATACGTATCGTACCCATCAGGCAGTGCCTCGATGAAGTCATGGATATTTGCTTTCTTAGCTGCTTCGATAATTTCCTCATCACTGGCAGTTGGCTTACCATAGGCAATATTATCACGAATCGATCCGGCAAATAAATAGACATCTTGTTGAACAATACCGATACTGCTGCGTAAGCTATGTAATGTAAAGTTACGAATATCCTCGCCATCAATGGAAATACTGCCATCACCGACATCATAGAAGCGAGGCAGTAAGCTGCAAAGGGTTGTTTTTCCTCCACCGCTTGGTCCAACCAACGCAACCGATTTTCCGGCTTCGATATGAATATTTACATGGTTCAATACCGGTTCTTCATCAGTATAAGCGAAGGAAACATCTTGGTAATCAATAACTCCTTTGACATCTTTTAGCTCTTTAGCATCAGGACGATCAACGATTTCCGGTTCGGTTTCGATGACCTCTAAGAATCGTTTAAAGCCGGAGAATCCCTTTTGGAACATTTCGGTAAATTCTACTAAAATTTCAATTGGCGCAACAAAGATATTGATATATAAAGCATAAGTCGCAAGACTTACAGGGTCAAGTGTTCCCATTGCCACAAAATATCCTCCGGCAACCAAAATAACCAAATACAATAAGCCTTGAAAGAAATTATTTCCACCATAGAAAATTCCCATGATGTTATAATTGTTTTCCTTGGATTTCAAAAAACGATCGTTGGATTGATAAAATTTCTCTCTTTCCAAATCCTCATTCGCAAAGCTTTTCACAACACGAATACCGGCTAAGCTATCCTGTAAGCTGGCATTGACACCGGCAATCTTACGGCGGTTGTCCGTAAAGGTAGCTTGCATACGTTTGTTTTGATAGTAAGAGAAAACAAGCATAACAAGTGTTACTGCTAATAAAATTAAAGTTAGTGGAATATGAATAAAAGATAATAATATAAAAGAACCAACAATTTTTAATAAGCTGATGAATAGGTTTTCTGGCCCATGGTGAGCAAATTCGGAAATATCAAATAAATCAGAAACTAAACGGCTCATCATTTCACCGGTATTATTTTTATCATAGTAAGAAAAAGACAGCTTTTCATAATGATCAAACAAGTCCTGACGCATATCGCTCTCCATGCGTGCCCCCATGATATGTCCTTGACCGGACACATAGAAACGACAAACCGCACGTACGATATACATAATAAGCAGTCCGATAAACAAGTACAATAGGCTATTGAGAATTGCCTCTTTTGTATCAAGATATAAGGTATCATTTAAATAGTTTAAAATTTGCGGAAATGCCAAGTCGATCAAGCTGATCATCATCGCACAAAACATATCAATAAAGAAAATCTTTTTATAAGGCTTATAGTAGCCGATAAATTTTTTCATTACATGCATTTTAAAACCTCCCTTTACATTTATACACTGCATTATTATAATCTATATTAAAGAAAAGCTCTAGTGAATTGCGTAAAAATAAGGAGATTGACTATGGAATGGGTAAGGGATATTTTTACTATCAACGGGTATGAGGTAGAGGCAAGCTATACGAAAGAAAACATCACAAAAATCTTTCAGCCTTTGCTTAAGCATTGGGAGAATTTATATGCAAAGAAGAAAAAGCGAATCCTAGTGTTTATTGCTGCACCTCCTGCCTGCGGGAAGTCCACCTTGGTGGCATTTTTGGAGAAATTAGCAAAAGATATGGGATATGATAATGTGCAGGGGATCGGTATGGACGGCTTCCACTATCCAAATGACTATTTGGATTTTCATTTTGTAAGAGGAGGTTTGCTGCGTGATGTAAAGGGTTGTCCGGAAAGCTTTGATTATGCAAAATTAAAAAGCTACATCATAGACAGCAAAACGAAGGATCTTGCTTGGCCGATATATGATCGTACCTTACACAATCCGAAAAATGATGCTATGTTGGTGAATAAAGATATTGTTTTGCTTGAGGGTAATTACTTGTTGCTGGACGAAGCACCATGGCGGGATTTAAAGCAGTATTGCGATTATTCTATTTTTCTTTATGGAGATGAAGCAATGCTAGAAAAGCGCTTGATCGAACGTAAAGCAAAGGGTACGACTATGGAAGAAGCGATTGCCTTTTATAAGCGCAGTGATCAAAAGAATGTTCAGCGTGTATTGGCGCATAGATTAGAGGCAGACTGTGTTTTGTATTTAGATGGGCAAGGTGTTTACACAAAGTTATAAGCTTTACATAATAAACTAGGAAAAGCTTACCAAAAAATAGGAAGTAATAAGAAATAAAGCTTTTGGAGGAATTACGATGTGGTTTTGGATATTTATGTTATGTATAGATTTATTAACGCCATTGCTTATGGTTGGCTTTGGAAAATACTTTTTTAAACATGCCCCCAAAGATATAAACGAAATATTCGGATATCGTACGGCAATGTCGATGAAAAATAAAGATACTTGGGTATTTGCTCATACCTATTGTGGAAAGCTATGGTATGTAAGTGGGTTTATCTTATTGCCTATTTCATCATTGGTTATGTTTACGGTTATGGGAAAAACAGAGAATATTATCGGAATAGTAGGTGCAGCTTTATGTTTTGTACAGCTTATCCCACTCGTCGGTGCTATTATACCTACTGAAAGAGCATTGAAAAAGAATTTTGATCGAAACGGGAATAGAAAGTAAATTTCCAAAATAAATGGAATATGAAAAATATATATGGAATTAAATAATAAAATTTAGCTTATCAAACCCCTTGATCGCTGCTTGCATTTCACTGATTTTCTATGTATGATGTACTTAGAGATACAGTAAGCAATGAACATACGATTTTCAATGGAGGTGAAAGCATGACAGAAAATAAACAGGATTTTTCGTATGACAAGCTATTTGATGAAGGTGAAGATTTGGATAAGCTGATTGCGGAATATCTTACGCAAGAGGAAGCAGAAGAACTCAAGCAGGCAGGCTTTTGTAAGGAACAAATCGCTTATGTGGCAAAAGAAAAAATGAAGGGTGAAAAACAGGGCAAGGTAATAGAAAAAGTGCTTGATATCTTGCCATGGGTCATGCCGCCTTGGTAGGATAAAACTATCAATAACCACTATAATTGAATAATTTAAATAAGGTCGTGCCGTAGGGTAGGACCTTTTTTGTGCTAACGAATGAAAGAATAGGAAAAGCTATTGACAGCTTAAGTTAGCTATGGTAAACTTTAATCATTCATAAAGTTAGTTCGAGCTAACTAAGGAGGTTTTATGATTAACAAGCGTTTATTAAATGAAATGCCGCAAGCCAAAACCGATATATTTAAAACAGTTTTGATGCAATGGATTTCATTGTTATGCAATATTGCTTTTGTCTTTTCAATAGCTTTTCTTATTGATCAGGCACTGCATCAGACGATTCGTGTTTCATCGCTATGGCTGGTTATTGTCATATCCATTATATGTATTGCCATGCGTATGTTAGCCACCAATCGCAGTACCTACTATATTCACAAGGCAAGCAGTGGAATAAAGGATCACTTACGCAATCGAATGTTTGATAAACTGATTGAAATGGGAAGTGCCTATCAGGAGCATTTATCAACCAGTGAGCTTGTACAGCTGAATGTAGAAGGAATCGACCAGTTGGAAACTTATTTTGGAAGATATATGCCGCAGTTCTTTTACAGTATGTTGGCACCTCTTACCTTATTTTTGATCTTGGTATGGTTGGATTGGAAAAGTGCGGTTGTACTTTTGATCTGTGTGCCGCTGATTCCACTTTCCATTATTGCCGTTCAAAAGTTGGCAAAGCGTTTATTATCGAAGTATTGGACAAGCTATGCCAATCTCGGTGATAGCTTCTTGGAAAACCTACAAGGATTAACAACGCTTAAAATTTATAAGGCAGATGCATATCGCAATCAAAAAATGAATGAGGAAGCCGAGAATTTTCGTAAGATTACAATGCGTGTTTTAACGATGCAGTTAAACTCCGTCAGCGTTATGGATTTTATTGCCTATGGCGGAGCTGCGGTTGGCAGTATCGTTGCGATTAGCGGTTTTATCAACGGAAGTGTTTCGCTATTTGCGGTGCTATGTATTATTCTACTATCCTCTGAATTTTTCATTCCTCTACGAATCCTAGGCTCTTTCTTTCATATCGCAATGAACGGAATTGCCGCCAGTGATAAAATATTCAAAATCTTGGATATGCCAAGCGATACGCAAGGACAAGAGGTGTTAAGCGACGATGCGCTTTCCGTTACAATGGAACATGTAAATTTTTCTTACGATCAAAGCCGTCAGATCTTATTCGATATTTCCTTGGAAATACAGCCACAGGAATTTATCGGAATCATCGGAGAAAGCGGAAGTGGGAAAAGTACGATTGCGAAACTTATGAGCGGATTCCATAAGGACTATGAAGGCAGTGTGCAAATACAAGGTAAGCAGCGCAAGGAAATCAAGGATACTTCCTTTTATCAAAGAGCAGCCTATATTACCCATCAGCCGATGATATTAAAAGGCAGTGTAAGAGAGAATCTATTGATTGGCAAGGCGAATGCGAATGAAGAAGAAATGTGGAACGCCTTAAAACGAGTACGCTTAGATGGATTCTTACAAGAGCAGGGCGGCTTGGATATGCAGCTGTTGGAAAAGGGAAACAACTTATCCGGAGGACAGAAGCAGCGCTTGGCATTAGCAAGAGCGTTATTAGCCGATCGTGAGCTTTATATCTTTGATGAAGCCACAAGCAATATTGATGTGGAAAGCGAGGAGGCAATTCTTGTGGTCTTAAAGCAGTTGGTAAAGGAAAAGAAAACCGTTGTTTTGATTACCCATCGTCTGGCAAGCATTACTGCTTGTGATAGAGTGTATGTCATGGAACAGGGACACTGTATAGAGCAAGGAAGTCATGAAGCATTGTATCAGCAACAAGGCAAATATTATGCAATGTTTGAAAAGCAAAGAGAGCTAGAGGAATGGGAAGGAGGAAGTGAGCATGCATAAAGAAAACAATATAAAGCTGATGTGGAAGATGTCCAAGCTCGTAAGACCTCTAGCCGGATATATGGTTCTTGCGGTCATATTAGGTGTTGTTGGCTATTTATGTGCGATTTATATTCCATATTTTGCAGCTTTATTGATTACGCATATTGCGATTCAAGCACCGGATTTTCCGATTCATGTATTCTTTATCTTATTGCTTATATTTGCACTTATGCGAGGTATCTTACATTATGGCGAACAGGCATGCAATCACTACATCGCCTTTCGTTTGTTGGCTCTGTTGCGTGATAAGGTATTCAAAGCTTTACGTAAGTTAGCACCGGCAAAGCTAGATCGCCATGACTCCGGTGATTTGATTTATCTGATTACCGGTGATATCGAAGCACTCGAGGTGTTTTATGCCCATACGATTTCACCGATCCTAATCGCTCTTGTAACAAGTATCATTTTACTGTTTCAGTTTTATCGTATGCACATCTTATTCTTCCTAATTGCCTTGGCAGGCTATGCGTTTTGTGCATTGTTCATTCCGTTTATCATTATGAAACAAGGAAAAAAAGACGGAGAAACCAGCAAGGCTATCTTTGGTGAAATGAGCAGTTATACGCTAGAAAATTTACGAAACATGCAGGATATTCTACAATATCAAATCGCTGATGAGCGTAAGTTGGGCATGCTGAAGCGTAGTGTGGAAGTAAACAAGGCGCAAGAAAAGCTAAAGCGTCATGAAGGAAAAAATGCAAGCTTACAAACAATGGCAGTGATGAGCTTTAGCTTGTTGATGCTAGGCGTTGCCACAACCCTTTATATGCAGGGTGAGGTATCCATTACTTCTTTAATCATGACAACCGTTCTTATGCTTTCCAGCTTTGGTCCGGTATTGGCACTCTCCTCACTATCCAATCATCTTTTGCTTACGATGGCAAGCGCAAGACGAGTATTAGCCCTATTAGAAGAAGCACCACAGGTTGAGGACATCAATGGTAAGGAAGATGCTGTATTTGATACGATAAAGGTAGAAAATATAAGCTTTGCTTATGATAAGGAAAGAATTTTAGATAAGGTATCCCATACGTTTGAAAAAGGAAAAATAACTGGCATTCTTGGAAAAAGCGGAAGTGGAAAGAGTACCTTATTAAAGTTGTTGATGCGTTTTTATGAAGCACAGGACGGAGCAATTCAAGTTGGTGAGCGAGCATTGGACAGTATCAATACAAATGATCTGCGTGATATGCAAAGCTATGTTACACAGGATACGATCATGTTCCATGATACCATCTTTAACAATGTGCATATTGCCAATTTAGAGGCAAGTGTCAGCGAGGTTGAAAGAGCATGTAAAAAAGCAAACATTCACGATTTCATCATGTCCTTGCCTAAGGAATATGAAACCAGTGTCGCAGAGCTGGGTTCTTCTCTATCTGCCGGTGAGCGACAAAGAATTGCCTTAGCACGTGCCTTTCTTCACCAAGCACCTTGTATTCTTCTTGATGAACCGACCAGCAGCTTAGATGTATTGAATGAAGCCATGATTTTAAAAAGTCTTAAGGAACAAAAGGATACAACGATCCTATTGGTAACTCACCGCCAAGCAACCCTACGTATTGCCGATGAAATTTTGCATATCGAAAATGGCCGTGTCAGCTAAAACAAAGCGTTCCAAGGAAAAAGCGGTCATCGAGCAAATGATTGCTTTATATTGCCGAAAGAATCATAAACAAGCGATGTGTGAGGATTGCCAAAGACTATTGGAATATGCCTGTCAACGAATCGATTGCTGTCCCTTTATGGAAACCAAAAGTTTTTGTTCCAACTGCAAGGTACACTGTTACCAAAGCGAAATGCGTGAAAAGATTCGCAAAGTGATGCGCTTTAGCGGACCACGCATGCTGTTTCATAAGCCATGGCTCGTAGTATCTCATATCTACCATAGCAGAAAGGAAAGAAATCTATGAAAATCATTTATTTTATACTTGCCTGTATAAGCAGCGCACTTGGTGCCATCGGTGTGTTATTACCGGTTTTACCAACCACACCCTTTCTATTATTAGCTGCTGTGCTATTTGCGAAAAGCTCGAAGCGACTTCATCAATGGTTTGTTCAAACGAAGCTGTATCAAAAACATTTGGATAGCTTTGTTAGAAATCGGGAAATGACCCTGCAAACAAAGGTTCGCTTATTAAGCTTTGCAAGTATCATGATACTACTGGCAATCTACTTTACAAACTCCCTCCATTTACAAATTTTCCTCTTACTTTTAATGTTTATCAAATATTATTATTTTATCGTTCATATCAAAACGATACGCTAGGCAGGTTCTAACCATCACGACTGCTTCATAAGGTATACTGTGAAGGAGGAACATTCATGGAAGAACACAATGCCAATCCGCTTCGTTTCGAAACCAATCCATACCATAACATCGTGATAAAGGATCGCAAGGTTATGGAATTAACTGGCGTAAAACAGATTGATAGCTTCGATGCGAATGAGTTTTTATTAGAAACAGCACAAGGCTGGCTTATGATACAGGGAAAGGATTTAAAACTTGGCAAGCTAGATACCGAACGAGGAGATGTCATTATCAATGGCATCATTGAGGCATTAAGCTATGTATCCAATAAAAAAGGAAATGCCAAGGAAACGATGATGTCAAAGCTGTTTCGATGATGCTGCTTCCAATACAAATCCAAGCGATACTCTACCATTTGCTTATGGGGTGGGTGTATGGGCTTGGATTTAGTTTTATATTAACGCTAAACAGGCATTTTCGTATTCGCTTCTTCAAGGGCATCATGGAGATTCTCTATCATATCCTTTTCACCCTGCTTATGTACTATGGTCTTTTTTGTATCAACGGAGGCATTACCAACATTTACCTAATCGCTTTTTTTCTGCTTGGTATGATACTTTATTATCGCTATTATTTAGCTGTTTTCTTATCCTTTTTTCAAAAAATCATCGCCATTTTTCGATGGATTCGTAAGAAATTTAAGGTTGTCAAATATAAAATACTTGGTATAATTAAGGTGCTTATACGCAGAGTGAATAGGAGGAAGGGATATGACAAAAAACGAAAGCGCACCAAAGCAAAACGTAAGCAAAAAGAAAAAACGTCCGATTAAGACATTTTTCAGTGTCCTTTTCATCTTCATTGCCTGCTTTTTGATTTATTCATCAGCACATGATGTATTGATGACCGTTAAGCTAAAGAAGGAAATTTCTTCTCATCAGGAAATCGTAGACGAATTGGAAAGTGAAAAGTCATCACTAACCAAGGAAAAGAAAAACTTGGAAAATCCGGAATATGTAAAACGCTTTGTGCGTGGTAAATATCTTGTCAGCAAGCCGGGAGAGCAGGTATTTATCCTGCCATCAAAGAATGCCGCAGCAGATGAGGAATAGCACAAAATCGAATAACTAAAAAGACAATGCAGAGTTAAAGCATTGTCTTTTTTGAAGGAATATTAGGAAATGATACAAAAGGATAGAGTGCTTTTTGCATTGCTACAAAATATATAGGAAAGCTACTTATAAGGCACAAAGACTTTTTGATCTTTATACGATAAAAGCATACATGCTTTGTCTAACTGGGAAGTTTATCTTTAAATATATATGCACGATGATATGCAAGAAACAAACGCCGGTTCTTGGTCATATATTCCTTTGGAATACGATAGTTTTTCGCAATACCATACGCATCACAGGTTTCCATGTGCTTTAAAAGCTCATGGGAAAGAATAACATATCCTCGATCATCAAAGGTAAAATAGCCTTGATCGAATAAATAGTCATGATTACGGCATAACAAAAGTCCGTTGTTGTGATCGACTGCCTCAAAGATATGAGCACAATCACGGAAGGGTTTGATATGCGAAGCAATCAGCATGTGAGGAATACGAATATGACAGATCGGACAAGCATGATGAAATTCATGGAATAAGGTATCCTTATAAAAGGACTGCATGGCTTTGGTTTCATCACGATCATGAGGGATTCCCAAACGAGGAATAACCGTATAAATAATATCTTTGTTGTCATAATCCACCATTTTCCGCTCACTGTTTTTATAGTGAATACGTAAATCGCTATGAGAAACAACACTATCGGTAAAATAAGCCATCAATGCCGTAGATATCAAGAGTTTATCATTTTGTTTATACTCATCTACGATTATACGAATTCCTTTTAGCAGTTTGGGGTGAATGCGATAGACTTCTTTTTCGATTTCAAATAACATCGTTTGTGCCAGATAACAAAAGATCTCGTTATTTCCAAGTTGTTGTAGGATTTCTTCCTTACGACAAAACGGATTTTGTTGGCATTGCTTTTGAAAAAAGACCGCAACTTTTTCAACTTTAAGAAAAGCTTCGACAATGGCATAGGCCTCCAAGCGTGAATTTTGATTGCTTTTCGCATAAACAGTAGCGGCAGGAGTTAAATCGATTCCGTTTCCGGTATCGCAAATAAGCTTTGTGGAAACAAGAAAATCAAAGAGTTCTTCCACTGCCGATAATTTCATCGCATAGTATTCATTTGCTATTTCCTCATACAAAGCAAGCGGTGCTTCTTGTAGGGAAATCTCACGAAGCTCAATGGCATCAACAATCAAAAGGATTTTCTTAAACTGTAATTTTCGCATAAAATCACCGCCTTTATATGTTTATTATACACCGAAAAAGAAATTTTTTCTTCTACAACAAAATGTGCGTGCATTCGACAAAACAAAACATTTACAATGTAGGCATAAAAGGAGAGTGTAACAAATGAAAGGACCAGGTATTAAAGATTACTTGCAGGTAATTGAAAATTTGAAAAGGGAGGCGATCGAAAAGGGGGAAGCATATCTTGAAATTAATTCCAAGGAGCTCCATGCCCATGTTTCGCCAAATCATGCAACGATGCCGACATGCTGTCAGGCAATGTATAAGCACATGCTAGAGGGAGATGAAATCTTACAAAAGCCAAAGGGAAACACCGGCTTCGGATCACATTTAACCATTCGTTTTTATGTGCATGATATAGAGGGAAGAAAGCGTATGTTCCCTAATAAAAAACGTGGTAGACCGGCAAAGAGCGAGGAAGAAAAGCTAGCGGCGCGCAAAGCAAAGATGAAGCGTAATACAGAGGATTTAAGCAGGCTGATTACCAATTGGCTGCAGGCGCATGGCTGGGAGTATATGGAGAATAAGGAAATTATTGAAGCACATCATGAAGAAGAAAAATGGATCATCAATGTGCAGGGGATTAAGCGTGGAAGAAAACAGTCATTACCGGTGAAACTTAGTGAAGTAATTAAACAGATCGACGATACACATACGCATTACAGTATGGCATTTAATGATTCGATTAGTTATCGCCGGCAATGGAATGAAATTCCAAAAGCAGTAAAAAGCAGTTTGAACATGAGCGTAATCTTAGCAGATAAAAAGGGGAATATTGTAGAAATTTAAAAAAATAATCAAATAAAGGATAAGAAAGTATATTTTGAAAGTAAATGCTCAAAATGTACTTTTTTTTATTTATTTTTATAAATTTTACCGATTTTCATGAATTGTTACGTATTAAATATAGAGAAGGAGGTGTTTTTAAAGAGGAAGAAAAGACGCAATCATACAAAAGAAATATATGATATATCGAATTGAGAGTAGATAGGAGGTGTGATAAGCTTAAGGTGTAGAAATATTCATACGAATACAATAATAAAGAACGAAAAAGTGAAAGGAGTTGAGGCTATGAAAGTTAATGCCGTAAATAATGTATTAGGTGCAGCAATCAAGCAGCAAGCGGATCGAAAAGCATACGATCGCTATTGTAAGAAGCTATTATCAAACAAACAAATACTTGCCTATTTTTTTAAAGAGTATGTGGAGGAATTTAGTGATATTCCTTTAAAAGATATAGCAAAGTATTTGGGAAATCCAAATCAAGAATATGTCGAAAATCTTAATCTCGAGGACGAGAGCATTTTAGGTTCTGTAATTCGCTTTGATACTTTATTTGAAGTAAGAATGCCAAAAAGCAAGCGATTGGAATTGTTTAATATCGAAGCACAGATGAGTGATTATCCCCGGATATCCGATATTGAAAAGAGCGCTCTACTATTGTAGTCGTTTGATTGATCGACAATTGCATCATACAGCAGGAGGATATGATAGCCTGATCAAAGTAAATTCTATATGGCTGATGTATGGCTGTGCAAAGTATAAGCAAGGCGCGGTGAATAGCTATCGAGTAGCGGAGAAGAAACTTCAAAGAGCATTAAGACATTGCCGCGATACGTATGATTTAAGCAATATTCTGTTGATTTATACAAATGAAGAATACGATGAGAATAATACCGATTTTCAGAATTTAATCGTAGTATTATTTACGAATCAGCTAAGTGCAGAAAAGAAAATAGAGATATTGAGGAAGCAGTATCATATTGAAGTAACAAAGAAAATGGAGGAGGATTTAAACGATATGTGTAATATCAGTATGTATCATGAAAGAGTTGGAGAGCAAAGAGGAAAAAGAGAAGGTATAGCGAAAGGAAGACAGGTCGGAGAACTAAAGGCATTGACTACGAGTGTAAAAAGACTGTTAGAGCATCAGCTAAGTATAGAAGAAGCTTTTGCTTTGTTAGGAATAGAAAAAGAAATGCAAACTAAGATACGTAAACAATTAACAACTGCATATATAAAGGAAATGAAAAGCAATCGTTCTTAAATGAAATTCACATGTTTTTAGCCTATCAACAACGTGTTATAATGAATCTAGGTGATGGATATGAACTTAGATATTGATAGGATTTTATATGCGGATATGCAAAATGCTCTGCGTCATCAAGCGGTAATTTTATATGAAGATGAACGAAGTCTGCTTTTACAAGATATTTCTTCCGGATTGACGTATTGCACAGCTTTAGATGCAGAAGCTGCCGCAAATATGATTGGACACATTAAGGATTTTGATATCCTCGTGTCGCATGATGAATACTGTAATCAAGCTATTCAGCAATGTTTTCACATTACCTATGAAAATTGTTGTTACCATTGTGTCTATACTGGGCATAAGCGTTTTTTTGTTGATTTGCCAGCAGGCTTTCACTTTGCTTTTGTAGATGAGCGCTATATGGAAGATGTGATAGCACTATACCGTAAAGAAATGCCTGAATTAGCGAATGCCGCATATATGCGAAAAGCGATGGACTATGGCTTAATTGGAGTATTTCATGGAGATGAGCTTGCCGGATTTATGGGAGTTCATGAAGGTGGCAGTGGTTCTATGGGAATGTTGGAGGTGAAGGACTGTTACAAGCGAAAAGGGTTAGGCTCTGCCTTAGAAAAAGCGGTTATCAATATGCAGTTGGAAAGAGGGAAGATTCCGTATGGTGAAATCTTTATAGATAATACGGCTTCTTTAAAGCTTCAAGAACATGTAGGTTTAACCATCGGTGATAGGCTTACCTATTGGTTCTATAAATAAAAGACCTCTATGGTCTTTCATTGTTGATAAATTGTAATAAGGCTTCATAGTGATTTGTAGCATCTTGATAGCCTTGCTCATACAATGCCCTTAACGCATGCATATTCTTTTCCAAACGACCGATTTCTACCGGCTGACTAGGACGAATAACAAAGACACTGCCTTCTTTTTCCATGAGGTTGATTTCATCAAGTGTCCGATTGTAATGGATATGACGCTCTTGCATTGCTTTTACGAATTCAGGGTATTTGCGATAAGTGCGTTTGATAATCGGCATCAGATTATTCTTGCCTTTCCGATACTCTTTTGCCTGTGTTAAGACGATAATATTTTTTTCATAACCGAGGTTTTGAAAATATTGAATCGGAATGCTGTCGGCAACTCCACCGTCTAGGAGCTTTTTGCCATTCACCTCTACGATTTTCGATAACAATGGCAAAGAGGCAGAAGCTCGAACGTAGGCAATATCCTTCTTCATATCCATGCAGGGTGCATAAACAGCCTTGCCGCTTTCCACATCGGTACAGACAGCATACAGCTTCATGCCACTCTTATGGAAAGTATCATAATCAAATACCTCCAACTCATTGGGAATAACATTATAAATAAAATCCGCACCGAACAAATCACCGGTTTTGATTAAAGATTGCATGCTCATATAGCGCTTATCATTTAAAAATCGCTCATTGATGCGCCAAGCACGTCCCTGCTGTTTTGAGGCATAACTGCATGCATGACAAGCACCGGCACTTACGCCGATTACCCCATCGGTATATAGATTATGCTCCATAAAATAGTCAAGCACACCCATGGTATAAACTCCACGCATACCTCCGCCTTCCAATACCAAACCTAATTTACTCATTCCTTACACTTCCTTTGCGACTATCATTATAGCATAAAGCAACGTGGCTGTCCGATGTGTAAAAACGAAATATTTTCTTAAATTTTAGGATATGCAAAGGATATGTTTGTAAAACAAGCTTATAAGTGATAAAATGTGCATATACACAAGAAAGGAGCAAACAATCATGAAACTAATTTTAGCGATTATGTCCAATGACGACAGTCCGGCAGTTTCCAGTGCTTTAACAAAAGAAAACTATCAGGTAACCCGTTTAGCAACAACCGGAGGCTTCTTGCGTGCAGGAAATACAACTCTGATCGTCGGTACAGATGATGATAAAATCGAAAGAGCAATCGAAGTCATTGGTGAATATAGCAGACGCCGTACGGAAGTCGTGCCAAGTACAGCTTCTTATGATATCGGGCGCTACGCTTCTTTCCCAGTTGAAGTTCAGGTTGGGGGAGCTACGATTTTTGTAATTGATGTGGAACAATTTATTAAGCTATAATGATAAACGAACAGGGTGAAAAAAAGCCCTGTTTTCTTTTGGGAAAACAGAGCGATTACACATGCAGAATACTTTTGCCGTTGATGATAACCTCACAGATACGCAAGTCATGATCTAAAACGACCAAATCGATTTTCTTACCTAATCCGATCTCATACGAATAAGATTTCAGCATCTTTGCGGCATTGCCGCTGCACATTTGCAAACAGTCAGCCAAATCAAACATTTCCTCACGATATAAGAAGCGAAAGATATCCAGCATATCACAACTGGTATCACTATATCCTTCTTCTCCCTTTTCATAACCGCATTGCTTACGACCATCACTGATGGCATTGATACGTTTACAGCCTAATAACGGAATAAGCCATTTTAACATTTTATGTTGAATATGCTTACGATCCATAATAATTTCGCAGCAGCAATCGGATAAGAACACAGCGTCCATCATTGTTTCCGTATGGTGATCAATGAAAGGCATCGTATTGCATAAATGAGTGATTCTTGTTGCGCCGTTTTCAAATGCCTCCATGGTAGTATCAAAGCTGGCATTGGTATGTCCTAAAGAAACCTGCACACCATACAGATGCAGCAAAGAGATTGCCTCCATGGCATTGGGAATATCCGGTGAAATGGTCATAATGCATATATCATCATGATAGTTTGAAAGAAAACCGTCCAGCTCACTGAGATTGATTTCACAAAGCTGATCTTTTTCCTGTGCACCACAGCAATCGGGATTGAGGAAAGGACCTTCCATGTGGATACCACAATATGCAGCTCCCTTGATATCATTTTCAAATACCGCATGATAGCCTTCGATGATGGCAGCATATTCCGCTAAAGAGCGGGCAGATATGGTCGGACAAAAGGCTGTGATTCCTCGTTTCGCATATTCCAAAGCCAACTGCTTTAGGTTTTCCGGTTGGATATTATCACAATCATGTCCACGAAAGCCATGGGTATGTAAATCAATAAAGCCGGGAATTGCCAAATAGCTATTGGCATGTGGTGTTTTATAATCAATACGCTCCACAAAACCGTTTTCTAGGTGCAAATCACCGAAAACAAGCGTACCATCTTGAATGAATTTTACATTTTCGATTATTTTTTTCATTGCAACACTTCCTTAATACTACCATTGTATTGCATATCATATCCTTTGACAAGCAGGACTTGCCACTATTCTTGAAAAGATGAATGTATGATAAAATGATAAGAGAGGGTGTTTCGTATGCTAAGTGATGGATATAAAGAAAAGTGCAACATTCTAATACCTTACTATCGAAAACAAAGACTGTATGCTACAAATGAGGGAAAGTGGCAGAAACAATGGTTTTATAGTGATCCTACAACCAATACGCCGATATGCTCCACAAGAACCTATTGCTCATTGGAAATGCAAAAGGGTATTTTTCAAGATGAAATTTATATTTTTGCAGCAAGTAAGCTAGATAAGATTGCAGAAGAAAAACAGGATTGGGAAGAAATGCTAACCAAAGAAAGCACTTTATTGATAGATGCCATGAATCGCAAGCAGGATCAAGAAAGCGCAGATATCATTGAACGAATGCTATCGACAATGCAAAATGCAAAGAACTATTTTTACTACGGAGAGATTGCTTATTTACTGCAATCCCTAAAAGTTTTTCTGACAGATCGGAAATTTGTATCGGAAAGCGAGTACGATAACTTAAATGAGATCAGCGCTATTTTTAAAAATGAGCTGTATGATCTTTGCATTTATTATCTGTATGTTTATGCAAGCTTTCATGAAGATGAAAAGTTAGAATATGTACTTCATAACTATGACTATGCACATTCTAAGCTGATTGCAAATCAACGGTTTTCAGTGGATCTTTTAGAAAGAGAAAAAAGATATCTTGAAGCACAAAATGCATTTGAGAATATTTTAGAAAACATTGTTGATGAAAGGTATAATTTTCAGAAGCTATTTGTTTACTCAAATTTAGCAACACTTTTTGTACGTTTTGATAAACATATCGCACGTCAGTATTGTAGAAATATATTGGAGTTAATTAAAACTATCGACTTATCACAAGGGCAGAATTATACATTTTATTTAACTTTAGCTGATTTATATTTACTCATGGAAGATTATACGCAAAGCATAGAACTGTATCAAAAAGCATTGACATACAGTAAAACCAATCTTATTCGTATATACAGCTGTTTGTGTTTCTTATATAAAATTCAAAATTTTGAGATTCCATTAGAGTATTATTCTAGCGAAGAACATGAAAAAGGAGATAAGGTGGATTGGTTGTTGTATTCCTATTTTAAGGATTATCAAAATCAAGAAGAAAGCAAAGCGATTGATTATCTTTTAAAAAGCGTTCTTCCGATTCTTACGCATAACGATATCCTATATTATGAGATCGTAGAAAAAATCATCGTTGATTATTGCAAGCGAAGAAAGGCATATAAGCCGATGTATTTACTTCATGAAATGAAAAAAACTTCATAAAAACGGAAATGATTTTAAAAAAATTGTATCTTTTTTCATTCTCCTCCAATCTATTGAAAAAACTATAAGTTAGGTTATAGTTTTAGTAAAGAATTGGAGGTTTTTTTATGAAGAAGTATGTTAAAAGTTTAATTATAATTTTACCTATTATGGGTATGGCACTATGTTATTGTGCCAAATGTGGAAGCGACCATTCACATACAATAGATTGTAATGATGAAATTATTTTATATGGTGGTAAGTGAAAGAACAATATACGGGAGGGTTAATAAATGAATAATAAAATGTGCTACGTATATAAAACCCGTAAACATGCTTAAGATATCTATGTCTCTTTTTCACAATATAATACTATAGTATATCATAAAATAGATTATAATGAATGTATAGAGAGGAGGGGGACATTTAATGAAAAAAATAAACAAAAGGGAAATAATAATTATGATTTTTATATTTTTGATATTCCTATCTTTTTGTTATTCATTTGTTGGTAGAGAAGAGGAAACTATTGCGAATGAGCGATTTACAATGTTGAATTATGATTTAATGATGCCTGATTTGCGTTATGCAGAAGAGACTATGTCAGTAGAAGATAAATGGAAGATAGAAGAATCGTTAGCTGAATTTGATAAGATTTACAAGCAAGCGAATGAGGCGCTAACAAAAAGGAATTATAAAGAATATAATTTGAATGCGACAAAATTATGTTTACTACACTCGCTGTATGTTTATGAAGTGTATTATGATCATAAGGAAACGAGTAATGTAGATCATAAATTATATAATGAGCGAAAACAATTGGCAGATTCACTATTTAAAAAAGTAGGATTGAATCAAGATGATTACTATTTTTTAGTGAAAGATCCTTTATATCATGCACCTAGGATACTTATATGGGAATATCCCGGTATCGTTTTACGGGCATCTTTGTACTATGAACAATATGAAAAAGGATTACCCCCTTTATCTTCCGGTTCTTCTGATAGTGCTTCTTCCATAATGCATATTTTGGAAGAATTGATGCCATATTTTTTGATTCTTATAGTGGCGATAGTATGTCTTGATATGGTAGATAGTGATCGTAAACAAGGAACATTAAAGTTACTATTAACTCAACCAAAGAAACGCAGTGTATATTTGATGAATAAGGGGAAGCTATATGCTAAAAAAACAGCACTGATTATCTTTATACCGCTTGCATTCACTTTTGCATGTATTGGTGTACAAAGTGGATTCGAAACGCTTTCTTCTCCTGTTCTTGCTTATGAGAGAGGTTTAACTAATTTAAAAAACATAGATAATCATATTGATGATATTCATTATGTATATGGCTATGATAAAAAAATATATTTTTCAAATGTTTTAATTAATCCGGATAATCCTGAGGATATGGAACCGCAAGATGAAATGGAATTGATTCCTTTTTGGAAATTATTATTAGCGGCATCGGTTTTTACAATACTATTGATATGCTTCTATGTTTCATTAAATTTGTTGTTGCATACATTGATATCGAATCCAATCATTGCAGCATTGAGCTTTTTGGTTATTGCGGGATTTGGTGTACTTATATCAATGCCTGAAAATGCATGTGCTGTTTATAATGTATTAAATCCGTTTACACATCGAAATCCAATTTATGCAATTACAGGATATACAGGTTATTCTTTCTTGTTTGCGGCAATTGTTTTGTTGCTTGCCACATTTTTGGTTAATAGAATAAGTGTGTTTTTCTTCAAAAGAAAGGATATATCGTGAAAAGGAAGATACGAACGATTTTCTATTGGCTTTCTTATGGAGTTAGAAATAGCAAAAGGTTTTTCTTCCTTAGTATCCTGGGATTATTGATACAGGTTTGTTTTAATATTTTTGATATTCTATTGTTAAAACTTGTTCTGGATAATTTATTACAGGGCAATTTTGGTAAAATCTTATTTTTTGTTGGGATATTTATGATGATTACTTTGACATTGCAATTTCTGTTAAATCAGATTATAAATAAAAGTATTCCAATAGAAAAGATCAAACTACAAAAAGGTTTACTCATGTGTATCTATGAAAAATCACTTGCCAGAAGCTTGAAAAGTTTAGATGATATGAGGGAATATAGTGATTTTTACTTTGTTTTAAATCAAGGTGTAACCAATGTTTTGAATCTGTATGATCATGTAATTTTACTATTACAACAGTTGCTTACTATGCTTTCATTGATAGGGTTGGTTATTGTTTATGATTTGTATATTTTAATAATTGCTGTTATTTGTGTCTGCATTCTTTCCTATTTAAATTATTGCTTGTCAAAGGAATACTATAATGCAAATGTAGAAATGGCAGAGGTAGAACGTGATTTAGATTACATTCATCGAGTCATGTATTTAAAAGAATATGCAAAAGAGTTAAGAATTTATAACTTATTTCTTAAGCTTAAAAAACGTTTTAATTATCAATATCAAGAAAAAGTGAAAGTTCAAGAAGATACAGGGAAAAAGCAGACAAGATTAAAGACAATGCAGCACTTTGTTCAAATATCTTTTCAGGGGATTGTAATATTGTTGTTGTCATTTAAAACGATAAGTAAGAAAATAGCAATCAGTGATTTTGTGGTTTTATTTAATAGCATATTGGAAATAGAAAATCAGTTAGATGCTATGATACAGCTGATACCCAGAATCTTTGAAAATGAGTTATATTTGGAAAAAATAGATGAATTCCTATATGAAAAAGAAGCAATGATTTATGGTAAAGGTAAAGCTGATATTGATAAGATAGTTTTAAAAGATGTATGTTTCAAATATACTACAGCGCATTTAGAGATTTTGCATGATATCAATATGAAGGTCGAACGGGGAAAAAAGATCGCGATTATCGGAAAGAACGGTGCCGGAAAAAGTACATTAGCAAAGATTTTATGTGGTCTATATACACCGGATTCAGGAGAGATAAGTGAAAGTCAATCTAGTTTGTTAGCAAATAGTTCTGTTGTCTTTCAAGACTTCTGTATTTATTCTATGAGCATTTTTGATAACATTTGCATAGAAGAAAGCGGAAAGCGAAGCAGTGATGAAATAAAAGTGTGGGAAGCATTGGAAATGGTTGGATTAGCAGATAAAATTCGTCAAATGCCTAAGAAATTAGAAACTATTATTGATTCGGAATATGATGAAGCAGGAGTTTTATTATCAGGAGGAGAATTGCAAAAAATTGCTATTGCAAGAGCTTTACTGAAAAAAGCATCTATTTTGGTGCTTGATGAGCCGTCAGGCGCATTTGATGTTTTTTCACAAAATGAGTTTTATCATATTTTTGATGAAATAAGTAAAGATAAAATAGTAATTTTTATAACTCATAAATTGTCTTATTTGAAGTGTATGGATAATATATACGTGATAGATGACGGTTGTATTGTAGAAGAAGGAACACATGATGAGCTGCTTCGAAGCCAAGGGCTTTACAAAAAAATGTATTTAGCAGAAGGTGAACATAAATAAAGGATAGGGAGGATATCATGAAAACAATTGTGGAAGTAAATAATCTAACAAAGTTTTACGGAAAAAATAAGGTGCTATCAAATGTTACTTTGAAGATACAAGAAAAAGAGATTGTAGGTTTAATTGGTCCCAATGGTGCTGGGAAATCAACACTTATGAAATGTTTGACAAGCTTGGTGTTTTTTCAAGAAGGGGAAATTAAGATTTGTGGATATGATATACAAAAGCAACGTGAACATGCGCTTTCCGTTCAATCCTCATTGATTGAAATGCCAGGAATGTATCCAAATATGTCAGGAGATGCAAATCTTACCTATTTTGCGAAACTCAGAGGCTGTAGTGAGGAGCAGTATCAATTTGTAAAGGAATTTACAGGACTTGGCGATGCTTTAAAAAAGAAAACAAAGGAATATTCTTTAGGAATGAAACAGCGTCTGGGTTTAGGAATTGCGTTGTTGTCAGAGCCGAAATTTTTAATCTTGGACGAACCGATGAACGGTTTAGATCCCGATGGTGTCATTTCTTTGCGTGAAAGCCTGAAATATCTTGTTGAGGAAAAGAAAATGAGCATTCTTATTTCTTCCCATCAATTGGGAGAAATTGAAAAAATGGCATCAAGAGTTATTTTCTTGAACCATGGGGAAGTGGCAGATTATAATGAAGCACTTGTGCAAAAGAAGTTTTATATCTTAGAATCAAAGCAAATAGATGCACTTATTCAAACTTTGGTAAATAGGGAAACAAGCTGTCAATATCAGAAGATAGGAGAGTATCAAATACTATTGGAAACAAGTGGACTGAATGTTCTGCAGAAAGTGTTGGTTGAAGCGGAAAAGCAAGGTATAGAGATTAGTGATATTTATAAAAAGACTGCAAATATCGAAGATATTTACCGTCAGATTTTTAAAGGAGAAGCATGATGAGATATTTTTTTATTGAGCTAAAAAGACATCTTGCGAGTAAATTTACTATCATCATTTTTTTAAGTATGACGATCTTTCTTCTTTTGCATATTCCTTTCCATATGTGGAAAGCACAGAAATATATTGAGAATACAAGAATAAAGATATATACTATTGCCGATAGTGCAGAATCCTATAAAGAAATGACACAAACTAAGGAAGATCGCACCTTTTATCAAGAAGAATTTGAAGATTATTACTTTCTCTATCAGGTTTATAATTCCAAGCAGTATGAACAAAATGTTTCAGTTAAGACAAATACAGAATATGATATATTAAAGAGAGAGCTCTTGCGCGCCGAACAAGGGAAGGATTTACTTTCACCCAAAACAGTGAAAGAAATTAAACAAGAAATGAAATGGTATGAAGCTTTAGAAGCAAAAAAATATATTCCTTATGCGACACCTTATGATAATCAAACCTTCAATTTCTTATATTTAATTATGAATGATACGATTTCAGTCATTATTCTTCTTCTTTTAGCATTAAGTATAATTCCGATGATCGTTTGCTCGGACTTTGAGGTACACACATATAAATATGTATATACGAGTAAAGCATCAAGAGCAACTATCATGCTTACCAAGTTTGGAATTTCTGTGATTCTTCCACTTGCCATGCTTTTATTATCGGTTGGAATAACATCGCTTGTTACGGGAGCAGTCTTTGGCTTAGGAATAAGTGATTACCCATATTTATTGAGCAATGGTATGCTTATAACAGCAGATAGTTATTTATTTGAGAGTATCAAGCTATTCGCAGCTGTCTTATTTTTCTTTGCCTCTATTCTTTTTGCATTATCCTATATATGTAAAAAGCAGGTAGATGCGATTACTTATTTTAGTTTATTTATCGCAATAACCTATGTCTTTCTAACCTATCGTATTACTTTGAGCTTTTTTCGCTATATTCCGATTTTTTATCTGAATGTAGAAAATATTTTGACAAATGCATTGGGTATTTCAATTCATGAAGCAATTATTTATTGCATTAGTTTTGGAATGATAGTAGTTTTGATGGTTGTGTTATATTATCGAAAAAAGGATTTGCTTGTTGAATAGTAAGTGGCTATGGATACCTTTTTTAGCAAGAGAATATCACATTGATTAAAGAGAAAAGCTTAGATTACACAGATATGGAATACTTTGAGTCCTTAGACGATTACAAAAAGCGTTGTATCAATCCGTATTTTAATTAAATAATAGAAATACAAAGCATTCTTTTGTAGGATAAGAGAATGCTTTGTTTTATAAGTTAGTAAGCACGAAGGGTTGTGATAATAACAACAAAGCTTTCATAAAGTATGCTTATAGCGTATAATAATAAAGATAATATTTTTATTATATATGTAGATGACAGGAGTGATTATATGCTGCGAGTGGCAATTCTGGAAACCGAAGAAGTCGCAAAAGACATTATGTTTGAATTAGCATCTGCTCATCAGAAACAGGAGTTTGCTTTTCATGCATTTAGAAAAATATCAGAGCTGGCAACTGCGCAGGAGGAAAAAGAATTCCATATCATTGTTTTTCATCAAAAATTTGAAATTCCACGTATCACACAATCTTTTGTTTTAAACAACCCTCAGCGCATTATTATATATACGAAAGAGGAGCTAACGGAATGTGAGAAAGTTATTTTACCGTTTGCTCGCATTTTTTATCTCAATAAGCATCATATAAAAGAAGAAATCACACGTATTATGCCACATGTTGAACGCATGCTCAGCAATCAAGAGGAGTATATGTTTGCCTATAATAATGTAGAGATACCACTTCGCATTGCGGATATTCTTTATATCGAAAAGGAAGATAAGTTTCTGGTTTACCATACCAAGCGAGGCGAATTTCGTGAACGAAAGAGTATGAAGGCGGCAAGTCATGATTTTGCGAAAAACAACTTTCTGTGGATTCATGCCAGCTATCTTGTAAATATGCAGCATATCACTCAAATGACACCCGATACGGTATATCTACAAAAGATAAAATTACCAATCGCAAGAGCAAGAAAAAACGAAGTAAGCGAACAAATACGCAAGTATGTGCGTCGAAGATAACCGATTTTTCCAAAATTCTACCAATTTTTCCATAACGCTTTACAATTTCGCTTGATGGACTATAATGAAGATGTAAAGAAAGAGAGCGGTGAGAAAATGGGAAGTTTTAGAGGCTAGATTATTTCATTCATACGTGAAAGCATTTCTTGTAAAGGAATGAGTGAAAGGGAAATAATCATAATAATAGCGGACCATAAAACATACGGTGTGGAAACCATCGAAGTGAAGATGCCTAAAGAAAAGTCGGTGAAAGAGGCTCATGTATTAGGAAGCAAAGCCATATCCATCAAATGATGAACATACATTCAGCAACTGTTGGAAAAGATAAAAGGAAGTGATATCTGGTGAGGAATTGCTAACTAGGTAAAGGCAAGACAGAAGCTAATGTTGAAAGTCATTCGTATAACCGATGAAAAAACAAAATACAAGCAATCAAAAAATACAAAATATTAGAAATACATACAATCGGTTATCATAGAGATGAGTTTATAGATATTTCAGATGAAGAAAGGAAAATAGGCGAGTGAACCTGTAACATACAAATGTAAAAAAATTGTCTGAAATAATCGTCATAAGATAGATAAAGGTATCCGATGTATTGCAATCCGATGAGATATCGCATGCAAAGATAAGGATATTGTTGGTAAAATTGAATAGCATAAACAAGCGAGGCAGAAATGGATTAAACAAATGCCTCGCTATTTTTGAATGAATATTGAAATTTGTGTTATGAAAGCTCAAGTACCATAAAATTTATAAGAGATAATAAACACAAAGATAAGGGAATATGCAATAAGCTTGCTTTTAACTATCTTTTTTAGGTTATCTTCGTCGTTTGCATTTTTGGCAGCAGCGGCTTGGATATATTAACAATACATATACCAAATAGGCGATAATCAAAGCGAAAAGAAAGAAAAACATCTACTCACCCCTTTCTTTACTATGTAAAAATGATTGTAATGTATGGGGTGATGTAGGGGAAAAACAAAAGTAAATATTCATTTCAAAGGGTAAGTTTGGTATAATATAAAATACTGGAGGGATATCATGACAAAGCAGTTTTATAAACAGGATTTTTTTGATGCGTTGGGCAAGCAAGGAATTGTATTAAATGATCAGCAGCAACAGCAGTTTGATGAGTATGCGCAGATGCTTGTGGAATGGAACAAAAAAATGAATTTAACCGCTATTACGGAAATTGATGAAATTTACGAAAAACATTTTTTGGATAGTCTGTTGCCCTCTTTTGATATGGAAATAAACGGAAGCTTTTGTGATGTGGGAGCGGGAGCCGGTTTTCCCAGTATCCCATTAAAAATCGTATATCCGCAGCTAAAGGTTACAATCGTAGAAACCTTGGGAAAGCGAATCACTTTTTTAAATGCCTTATGTGAAAAACTGGGGTTGAAGGACGTAGTGCTTGTGCATGCACGAGCGGAGGATTATGCCAAGGAGCATCGGGAAAGCTTTGATATCGTAAGTGCCAGAGCTGTAGCGAATTTGCCAATGTTATCAGAGCTGTGTATTCCCTTGGTAAAGCTGAATGGGACGTTTTTAGCGCTCAAGGGTGCAAACGGCGATGAGGAATATGAAAATGCTAAGCATGCAATCGAGATTCTCGGCTGTAGACTGGCACAGCGTGATGAAAAAACCTTGAGCGATGGTTCAAAGCGTATCAACTTTGGATTTGCGAAGGTTAAGAAAACACCGAAATGCTATCCAAGAGCATTTGCGAAGATAAAGAAGAACCCTTTATAAAGGAGAGTAGTATGAGAGAAACGAAAATGGTTACCATTGATCAGATAGAACCTAATCCCTATCAGCCACGTATCGAATTTAACGATGAAGCACTAATGGAGTTAGCCCAATCCATTCGTGAAAATGGTTTGATTCAACCGATTAGTGTACGTAAAACAGAGAACGGCTATCAGATCATTGCCGGTGAGCGAAGATATCGTGCGATGAAGATGAATGGTATGGTGGAAGTACCGGTCGTAATTATGGACGCCAATGATATTCAAATGGCGGAGATGGCACTTGTAGAGAATATTCAGCGTGAAAATCTAAGTGCGATCGAAGAAGCAAAATCCTATGTCGATATTATGCGTTTTACCGGTGTCAATCAATCGGAGCTGGCTTTGCGAGTAGGAAAATCACAGTCGGCGATTGCGAATAAGATTCGCCTTTTGCAGCTTGATGAAAACATACAAAATGCAGTATCCGCACATCAGATCACAGAGCGTCATGCACGTGCACTGTTGGGCTTGGATAGTGATAAGCAGCAAAAGATGTTAGATACAATTGTAAAAAAGGGCTTAAATGTTTCACAGACGGAAAAGGCTGTAAAGCAAGAAAAGCTACCAAAAGAAGAAAAGAAAAAGGTGATGCTGAAGGGTATCAGTAAGAATGTAAAGATTGCCGTTAATACGATTCATCAGGCAGTAGCAATGGTAAAGCGTGCCGGTGTCGATGCAAAGGTATCACAGGAAGAGCTTGAAGATGATGTGATCATCACCATTCGCATACCGAAGTAGAAAGGACGATGAAGATGGGAAAAATAATTGCAGTATCCAATCAGAAGGGCGGTGTCGGAAAAACAACAACCTCCATCAATTTGGCAGCCGGCTTAGGTTATTTGGGAAACCGTGTTTTATTGGTGGACTTTGATCCACAGGGAAACGCTACACAAGGAGTAGGTGCTGAGGTTGGTGATGACAAGCTATCTGTTTATAATCTGATCATGGAGGATTATGAGGTAAGCGATATTTGTAAAAAGCTATCCTCTCCGCCGATTGATATCGTTCCTGCCAATATCGCACTTGCCGGTGCAGACTTGCAAATGGTGAAATTTGAAGCCGGCAAGGAGGAGCTATTGAAAAACAAGCTAGATAAGGTAAAGGACGAATATGATTTCATCATCATTGACTGTCCTCCATCTCTTGGCTTATTAAACACGAACGCTTTAACCGCTGCTGATTCGGTCATTATTCCGGTGCAGTGTGAATATTATGCTTTAGAGGGTGTAACACAGCTGTTATTAACCATTCGTTTGGTACAGCAGCTATTTAATAAGAATTTGGTGATTGAAGGTGTTGTATTGACGATGTACGATGCCAGAACAAAGCTGAGCGTTGAGGTACAGCAGGAGGTACGCCGCCACTTTAAAGAAAGAGTATATAAGAACTACATACCCCGTAATGTTAAGTTGAGTGAAGCGCCATCAAGAGGAATGTCCGTATTTGAATATGATGTACGCTGCGAGGGCGCAAAGGCCTATGCCGGACTTGCCAGCGAGGTACAAAGAATGAATAAGAAAACAAAATAAGGAGGCTAGTTATGGCGAAGAAAGAAAGCAATCCAAGACTTGGAAAAGGATTATCTGCGATTTTCGGTGAAGATGTCAATTCCGTATTGGAGGATATCCAACAGGGAAAAAGCGAAGTACATAGCGATGCAAAATTTGAAGTCGCTGTCAGTGAAGTAAAGCCGAACCCATATCAGCCCCGCAAGGTTTTCGATGATGAAAAAATCCAAGAATTAGCACAATCCATTCAACAGCATGGAGTGTTTACTCCGATTTTAGTTAAGAAAACGATCAAGGGCTATGAATTGATTACCGGTGAGCGACGTTTGCGTGCCGCTAAGCTTGCGGGATTAAAAAACATACCGGCAATTTTAATGGATTTTGATGATCAGCAAATGATGGAAATTGCCTTATTGGAAAATATTCAACGTGAGGATTTGAATGCCATCGAGGAAGCACAGGGCTATGACAAGCTGATTAAAAAGCTTGGCTATACCCAAGAGGAGCTTGCAAAGCGTATCGGAAAATCTCGAGAACATGTTGCGAATATGTTACGCTTACTAAGACTTCCAAAAAAGGTGCAGGAGCATGTAACAAACGGTGAATTAAGCATGGGGCATGTACGTGCATTGTTGGCATTGAATGATGAAAAGCAAATGGAAGAGGCAGCAAAAAAAGCTATCAAAGAGGGCATGAGTGTACGTGCTATTGAGGCGTATGTAAAGGCATTACAAACACCGAAGCCACAAACAGTAAAGAAAGAAAAAGATGTTAATCTAACCAGTGTGGAAAACCGCTTGCAAAATCGCTTTCAAACAAAAGTGCAGGTTAGTGAAAAGCAAATCACGATTCATTATAAAGGAAACAATGATTTGAACCGCATCTTAGAGCTATTAGGCGGAATAGAGGAAGAAGTATAATGAAACTGCATATCCTGCTTATCAGCCTAATCGTGATATTCTCGATCATGGCACTTGCGATTAAGAAATATCATGTCTTAGTGCTTGTACCGGGAGCAAAAAAGCATCGAGAAGAGATTGATATTCCCCTAATTTGCAAGCTTATGGGAAATCTGTATTTGTTAATTGCGGGAATGCTGTTGGTGTGTGAAATCGGAGAGTGGATCTATCCTGGATTTTTGAAAATTTTTATTTGGATAAGTGTCATACCGATTGCCGTATATGTTCGTTTAGCAATGAGTAAGATTATGAAATAACTAAAATAATCGTTGGTTTTATCTTATTAAAATGAACAATTAAGCAAACGAATAGCAGAATGAAATCGTTTTCGAAAAATATTGACATAACTATTCTTTTATGATTAAATTAAGTTGAAATCAATGAGAGTAACTCTTTTGAGGCTTAACCAGCGATTTATTCAATTACTATGTAGTAAGAAGATGGGGAGCAGAAAAAGAGTTTTTTTGTTTCTCACGATGGGAGCAAATGATGTTTGGATTTAAGAAAAAAGAAAGAATCGTCGAATTAGCATCTCCGGTGAATGGGAAGATGATTGATTTAAAAGAAGTACCTGATAAAGTTTTTGCTTCAGAAATGATGGGACCGGGAGTTGCATTTATTTCAAATGACGGTAAGATTTATTCTCCATGTGATGGGGAGCTTATAACCGTGTTTCCAACGAAGCATGCAATTGGAATTAAAGCTAACAATGGAGCAGAAATTTTGATTCATTTTGGATTGGACACGGTTCAATTAGAAGGCAAAGGTTTTAGACAGGTTGCAAAAGAAGGGCAAAGGCTAAAAAAAGGAGATCTTATTTTAGATGTGGATATTGTATTTCTTCAAAAAAAAGGATATGCAATAGAAACGCCTATGGTTATAACAAATTCAGATGAATTTTATGTGAAAGTAAATAAACTTGCAAATGTATCAACAAATACAGAAGTAGTGATTACCTTAGAAAAGAAGTAGTGATAGTATATGGAAGTAATAAAAAAATTAGGGAATAATGCAGCTATATGTAAAGATAATAGCGGAAGAGAATTGATTGCTATCGGATTAGGAATTGGTTTTCCTAAATGTCCGTATATATTGGAAGATTTAAGTAAGATTGATCGTACTTTCTATAACGTTGATAAAGAGTATTTGAATTTGTTTGAATATATTGATTCTGAAATTTTTAGTATTGCAGCAGATGTGATAGATTTAGCTACAACAATGTTAAGTGTACCATTAAAACATAATGCACAATATACATTGGCAGATCATTTGAATTTTGCAATTGAACGTATGGATAAAGGTATGATTTTTTCAACCCCGATTTCAAATGAATTGAGAGATTTATATCCGGTGGAAGTAAAGATTGCTAAATATACCTTAGGATTAATGAAAAAAAGACGGAATATTGATTTGCCAGAAGAAGAAATGTATGCAATCGCAATGAATATTATCAATTCAGAAGAAAATATAACAGTATCAGGTAATGTTAAGCTTAAATCAGAGTTTATACGTGAAGTTGTTCACGTAATAGAAGCGCAAATGAACGTTTCGATAGATATGCATTCATTCAATTATTCGAGATTTGCTTCACACATGCAGTATTTATTCAGAAGAAAAAACGAATGCACAGAAATAAGTAGTGCAAATAAAAAATTATTTGAAGTATTAAAAAATGAATACACAGAAACATATCAATGTGTATTATTGATTAAAAAACTGATTTTTGATAAATTTAATTGGAATATTGGCGATGAAGAAATTTTATATTTAATTCTTCACGTCAATAGATTATGTTCACATTAGGGTGTTACGATAGAATCGGCATAACCTTTACATAATTTGCATCTATAAGTGCATATTGCGTAAAGGTTTTTGTTTTATGAGAGGATAAAGAGATATGAAAAAAGAAAAAGCTATACAAATTGCAGAAAATGTTTTAAAACAAATAGGTGGAAAGGATAATGTATCTAAAGTATTACATTGTCAAACACGTTTACGATTTAACTTGAAAGATGAGAGTATTGCAGATGATGCGAAGATTGAAGCAATTAGTGGTGTATTAGGTGTAGTACGTGCAGGTGGTCAGCTACAAGTTGTTGTTGGAACAGAAGTAAAAGATGTATATAGAGAAATTTGTGAAATAGGAAATTTTGAAAATACAGATAAAGACATTGTTCCGGTAAAGAAAGAAAAAATCACTTTCAAATCAATAGGAAATAGGATTTTAGATGCCATTTCCGGAAGCATGGGTCCAGCTATTCCGGCAATTGTGGCATCTGCATTCTTTAAAATGCTTGTTGCTGTATTGGGACCAGATGTATTAGATGTATTACATGAAGGAAATGATTTATACACATTATTCACATTTGTAGGAGATGCAGCATTTTATTTCTTCCCGGTAATTGTTGGTTATACGAGTGCAAAGAAATTTAATTTGAATCCGGTACTAGGTATTTTAATGGGGGCTATTCTAATCCACCCGACATTTGTAGGTTTAGTTGGAAAAGAATTTACAGTTTATGGAATCCCATGCAATGTTCAAAGCTATGCTAGTTCAATTGTACCAATCATTTTATCAAATTGGGTAATGTCATATATTGCTCATTTCTTTGATCGTATCATTCCCGGATCTATTCGTTCCGTATTCTCACCGGCATTTACCCTTGCTGCTATGCTGCCAATTGCATTATGTGTGTTTGGACCAGCAGGAGCGTTTATTGGGGAATATGTAGTAGCTGCATTATTCTCACTAGAAGGTATTGCTGGATTTATTGGTATTGGGTTAATCGCTGCTTTATATCCTGTTTTGGTAATGACCGGTATGCACATGGTATTGATTACAACGTTGTTCCAAATTTTTGCTACCAAGGGATTTGATGGTTTTGCAGCAGTTGCAGTTTCTGTTTCTAGTTTTTCAATTATGGGTGTTGGCATCGGTGCCTTCTTACGTTTGAAAAATAAAGAACAGAAAGCACTTGCGTTATCTTATGGAATTACCGCAATTGTTGCTGGAACATCTGAACCGACAATTTATGGTATATGCACAAAATACAAGAAACCATTCATTGGTCTGTTAGCCGGAGGATTCTTAGGTGGTGCATACGCAGGATTAACCGGAGTTATTGATGCTACTCTTGTTCCATCTTCCAATATATTTGCGGCATTATGTTTCCTTGGTAAATCACAAGCTAATGTGGTTAATGGGATTATTGCATGTGTAATTGCATTTGTAGCAACAGCCGTATTTGTATATTTCTTTGGTTTTGATAAAAACGAAAAAGATATTCAAGGTTAATATAGAAAACGAGGGGAATAGCTCCCCTCAAGTCATTTAATAAAGAGGTGTTTATATGATAAATTCAAAAATTTATTTGCCTAGTGGAGCATATTTTGATACATATATCATGGATTCAGAAATAAACTATCGTGAATTTAGAAAAAGACCTGCTATTATAGTTGCACCAGGTGGTGCGTATGCAATTCATGCTACGAAAGAAGGGGAACCTATTGCGCTTGAATTCATGAAAATGGGATACCAAATGTTTGTATTAAAATATTCTGTTGGTTCGGATCGTGAACATCCAGAAAAAGGTATTTTAAAAGCTGCAAAGTATCCGCTCCAAGTTGTTGAGATGTTTGAAACATTACATATCATAAAACAAAATGCAGAACAATGGAAAATTGATGTGAATCGTATATTTATGATGGGATTTTCAGCTGGAGGTCATGTTTGCGCATCTTGCGGGGTTCGTTGGAATGATCCTAGTATCATAAAAGAATTAAGTTTTAAACCGAAAGAAAACGAATTAAAAGCAAAGGGAATTATATTGGGTTATCCTTTCTTAAGACCGAATAGTGAAGAATTTATGGTGCAACACAAGTTAGAAAGTGTAAAGAAAGTCCAAAAGATAATGAATTATGTCTTATATCAAACAAATACACCTTTATTGGAACAAATATATAAAGTGGATTTATTAAACTATATTTCAACAGATACTGTACCAATGTTCATTTGGCATTCTATAGATGATCCGGTTGTTGATTCTCGAAATTCTACGAAATTCATCGCAAAATTATTAGAATTTGATGTGCAAGTAGAATATCATTTATTTGGACATGGTGAACATGGAAAAGCGTTGGATAATAGGTTGACTCATATAGATGATGAGATTGATTGTCATTTGAATCAATGGGTATTTTTGGCAGATTATTGGATGAACAGGATGGGAAGAAAGTAATATGATGAGAAAAGAAGATTATACAATTTTTGAGTATCGTATGGGAAAAGAAATTAAATATGCAGATATGATACACGAAGAACGGTTACATGGAAAATTTGAAAAATTTTGTGTAAAGACAGAAACTGCTGGATATGTAGATATATCTATTTATAGACCACTGAATTGGAATGGAAAAACGCCATTGAAAGCTGTATTCAATTTTCATGGAGGAGGAAATGTTTTAGGATACTATGAGCAAGATGGAAAATACTGTCGGAAATTAGCAGATTTAACAAATTGTGCTATTTTGAATGTAGATTATGTTTTAGCACCGGAATTTAAGTATCCCAAACCGTTATTTTCAAGCTATGAGGCAATAGTGGAAGTTCTGAAACGCAACGAAGAATTATTGCTTGATAAAGAAAATGTTATGGTCATGGGACATAGCGCAGGCGGATATATTTCAGCATGCTTATCTTTAATCGATCGTGATAGAAAAGAAATCGGAATTAAAGGAGCTATTTTAGATTATCCTCCCTTACGACAAGAGATAAGCGCAGATCTTCGAAAGGTACAAGATCCTTCCAAAGCAATTTCAGAAAATAGAATGCTGCAATATATCAATTGGTACTATAATAGTTTTGATGAGTTAGATGAAGAATTAGCATCGCCATTGTTGGCAGATCTTCATAATTTACCTAAAATGTTAGTGATAAGCGCGGAATTTGATTCATTAAAAAATGAAGAAAAAGCTTTCGCGGAAAAAATGGAATTAGCCGGTGGTGATGTAAAGTATATCGAATATTCTTCTTGTCGTCATGGTTTTACACATGAATGCTTTGATGAGTTTATGCCACAAGAAGCAGAGGAAGCATGGTGTGTAATGGCTGATTTTATTAAGGAGATTCTAGAATGATATGGCAACCAAAAAACTAAATTATCATTTGATGCCTAGAAAAGGTTGGTTAAACGATCCCAATGGGTTAGTTTTCTTTCATGGGAGGTATCATATATTTTATCAAGCTGATGAAGATGACTTACAAGGACGTATGAATAAAGCTTGGGGACATTATTCAACCACTGATTTTGCAACATATACAAGGCATGAGCTTGCTATTTTACCGGATTCTGAATATGATATAAATGGAGCTTATTCAGGGAGTGCAATTATTAAAGAAGATACATTGTATTTGTTTTATACGGGAAATGTACGATATTCAGGAAATCATGATTATATCCACTCGGGAAGGGAACAAAATTTGATCTGTGTGGAAAGTAAAGATGGATTCAATTTTAAAAACAAGCGCTGTCTTTTAACGAATAAAGATTATCCAAGAGATTGCACGAAGCATGTACGAGATCCTAAATTATTTATTTCGAAGGGGAATTATCATCTTTTATTAGGGGCACGTTTGCAAGATGATACAAGTTGTGTTTTAGAATATATGAGTAATGATCTTAATTCGTGGGAATACTTACAACGCTATACTCCTAAAAAAGATGTAGGGTATATGATGGAATGTCCTGATTTACTTAAAAATGAAAACAATAGGTTTATTATGTGTTGTCCACAAGGCTTTGTTAAAGAGCAAGAAATATTTAAAAATGTTTATGATTGTGGATACTATAAAATTAAGGGGAATGATTTAGTTGAATATCAAGCTTTAGATTACGGGTTCGATTTTTATGCTCCGCAAACATTTTATAATTCAAAACGATTGATTATGATGGCGTGGATAGGAATGCCGGATAATGAATATCTTGATATATATGATGATTGGAATCAAACATTAAGTATGCCAAGGCAAATAGAATTTAAGGAAGGTAGAATGATACAAAAACCGATTGATGAAATATTAAGCTTGCGAAAAGAGAAGAAGAAATATTGTCGCTCTTTTGCAATCTCGAAATCAAGCAATATTGAATTTGAAGCTGACAATGAATTTGTTTTGTTTTTAAATGATATAAAAATGGTATATAAGAAAAACGAATTATGTCTAGATCTTTCTAAATGTAACTGTAATAGAAATAAACGATATATTCAAAATATAAAAGTGAATAAAATGTCGATATTTATAGATGAGACGGTACTTGAGATTTTTATTAATGATGGAAGATATACTATGACTTCAAGGTTTTATGATTCCAATAATCAATTAAATATAAAAACAGAAGGCATTAAAGAGATGATAACTTATGAAATGAAGGGGGTTAAAATTTTATGAAAAAGCTGTTAGCTATTGGAGAAGCGCTGATTGATATGATTCCTTCAAATGTTGGAAAAATTATGAATGTAAACAGTTTTTCTCCGAAAGTAGGTGGTGCTCCTTTGAATGTGTGTGGTGCATATTCAAAGCTTGGAGGAGTTAGCAATATTATTACAATGTTAGGAAACGATCCGTTTGGAGACAAAATTATTAAAGAATTGGAAGATTTTAATGTGCATGTAGATTATGTGAAAAGAACAGATTTGGCAAATACTTCTTTAGCGTTTGTGGCTTTAGATGAACATGCGAATCGTGAATTTTCTTTTTATCGAAAAATGGGTGCGGATATGTTGTTGTCTGAAAAAGATATAAATCCAGAGTGGTTTTTAGATGCATACGCGTTACATTTTTGTTCCGTATCATTGGGGGAATTTCCAATGCGTAAAGCGCATGATCGGGCATTAGAAATTGCTAAAGAGAAGAATATTGTTATTTCATTTGACCCTAATGTCCGTTTACCGTTGTTTGAAGATTATGAATATCTAAGAAAAACAATTAACGAATACATTAACTATGCAGATATATTAAAAATTAGTGATGAAGAAGTGGAATTTATCTTTGAAAGTAAAAATATTGAAGATGTTTTGGATTCTTTATTTGAAAAAGGCGTAAAGTTAATAATTTATACAGCAGGTAAAGAAGGAGCAACAGCATATACAAAACATGTAAAAGTTTATTCAGAAGGAAAAAGGGTTAAGGCAGTAGATACAACGGGAGCAGGAGATGGCTTTATTGGTTGTTTATTATATCAATTGGCAAAAGATAAAGTAGAATTAGAGGATCTTGAAAGGCTTAAAGAAAATCAATTAAAGCATTATCTGGATATCGCAAATAAATTTTGTGCAATTTCTGTTACAAAAGAAGGTGCCATAGCAAGTTATCCAACATTTGAAGAATTAAAATAAGAAATTTAGAATACTTTGAATGGTTAAAGCAAGTATAAAATCAAAATATAGTTACATCATAAATAATATTTTAAATAGTATATTTCGTAATAAATAAGCAGGCAATTCAACATACCTCTGTGAATTGCCCGCTTATTTATTTTTTAACAGCTCTTTGCGAATATAAGCAATCGTTTGATCCGTACCATGATCTCGTTGATAAATTAAAATATGTTCCAACAATGCTTTGGTGTTGGGGTGCATAAGAACATGGTGATAGCCACGCATAAAGTATTCATAAGCACTGCCATCATGATAAGCGTCCTTCATATAGATTTTGGAAGCGGCAGTACGATCACAATACATTTCGATAACATAGTTTAAGGGCATTTCCAAAGGTTGAATCCCATCGGCAGCATTATCCAACCAATACTCCCAATGATGCTTATTTCTTCCTTTGTGATGCAGCCAGCCAAGCGAATATCCTTTAACTTCCTTTTCTCGATCGATCGGACTGCGATTGCCTTGATAATAGCGTGCACCGGCAGAAAACTCCACCCAAGAATATTTGGATAGATCATGCAGAAGCCCTTGTTTATATAAGCCACAGCGAAAGCAAAGCTTGGTTACCGCAATCTTATGCTTTGTAATTGTTTTTAAATGTCCCCATATATTAGCCATTTACAGCACCTCTCAATAGTAGTATTGTATCATGAATCATGCAAAGGACAAAAGAAAAGAGCCTATTGCTAAGCTCTTATTTTGCTTTTTTGCGATTGACGATCCATGCCTGTATCGGAAAATACAAGACGATTGCCAAGATTACAGTCGCTAGTATAAAATTCAAAGGCCATGTAAATTTTTCGATGTAGCCTTGAAAGAAAATCACCAAGATGATTACCGGTAAAATATAAGCACAGTAGTGAAATAGTTTTGCCGGAAATTTCTTTCCTTTGCCGGTGTTTGCCTCGTTAATAAAGTTTTTCCAGCCCCAGCCATAGCGATGTGTACAAAACATCAGATACAGCAAGGAGCCAAGTGGAAGCAAGTTGTTGGAAACGATGAAATCTTCCAAATCCTGAATGGTTGTTCCAACACCGAGTGGCTGAATATCCGATAAGATATTAAAACCAAGAGCACAAGGAAGTGATAGTACAATAATCAATACAAAATTTACGAGAACGGCCTTTTTTCTTGTCCAACCGCTGTCCATGGCATAGGCAACGATATTTTCAAACACGGCGATAATGGTTGTAAGTGCCGCAAAAGACATAAACAAAAAGAATAAAAAGCCCCAAATACTTCCTCCTGCCATTGAATTAAATACATTTGGCAAGGTTACAAATACTAATCCCGGACCACTGTCAGCTGCCACTCCAAAGGAGAAGCAAGATGGGAAGATGATCAAGCCGGCAATAAAAGCAACCAAGGTATCTAAGATACAAACATTTAAGCTTTCCTGTGTTAAACGATGCTCTTTTCCGATATAAGAACCGAAGATTGCCAAAGAACCGATACCTAAGCTTAAGGTAAAGAAGGCTTGTCCCATTGCCGCAAATACTGCATTGCCAATCCCGTTTTCAATCATTTTATGGAAGTCGGGAACCAGATAAAACTTCAAGCCTTCCATTGCATTTGGTAAGGTAAAAGCACGAACGACAAGCACCAACATAACGATGAATAGACATGACATCATGTATTTCGATACCTTTTCCACACCGTTTTGTAAACCACGGCTGCAAATAAAGAAACCGATGACAATAGTAGCAAGCATCCAAAAAATATTTTGCCACGGATCTGCCAACATGTTGCTAAAGGTTGCGCTGACTTCTTCCGTATGCAAAGAACCATTAAAGTGTCCGCTCAACATTTTGAAACAATAATTCAGCATCCAACCTCCGACTGTTGTGTAAAACATCATCAAAAGGTAGTTGCCTCCAATTGCAAAATATTTGATGCCATGCCACTTGGTTTTGGGTGGCTCTAAGACATCAAAAGATTGTGCCGATGATTTCTGTGAAGCACGTCCAACCGAAAATTCCATAACCATGATCGGTAAGCCGAGAATCACTAAAAAGATTAAATAGAGCAGTACAAATGCAGCTCCGCCGTATTGACCGGTGATATAGGGGAAACGCCATACATTTCCCAAACCTACGGCACAGCCTGCGCTAATTAACAAAAAGCCCAGACGCGACGATAATTTCTCTCTGTTTTTCATATAAATCCCTCTTTCATTTGTTGATATTTTAGCGGATTTATAAGGAATTATCAACGTATATGACAGATAAAAAAAGAAAATAAGAGTCAAGATATGAAATTTTTAGGGAATAATGATATACTAAGGAAAGAAAACGAGGTGTATAGAAATGGAAATGGGTAGAAATACACGCTGCTGGTGTGGCAGTGGAAAAAAATATAAGCAATGTCATGAGAAGTTTGATGAAAGACTATCGCAAATGGCAAGAGAGGGGCATGTGATTCCCGATCGTTCCTTAATTAAAAACAAAGCGGATATTGAAGGCATTAAGAAAAGCGCTAAGATCAATACCGGTGTATTGGATCATGTCGCAAAGCATATTCATGCCGGTATGAGTACAGCAGAAATTGATCAGTTGGTGTATGATTATACGGTTTCTCACGGAGCGATTCCGGCACCGTTAAATTATATGGGGTTTCCGAAAAGTGTTTGTACTTCGATCAATGATGAGGTATGTCATGGGATTCCCGATGAAAATATCATCTTGCAAGAGGGGGATATCGTAAATGTCGATGTATCAACGATCTTTCATGGATACTACTCCGATGCTTCTCGTATGTTTATGATCGGTGAGGTAAGTGAGAATGCCCGCCGTCTTGTAGAGGTTACCAAGGAATGTTTGGAAATCGGTATTCAGGCAATCAAGCCTTGGGGACATGTAGGTGATATCGGTGCGGCGATTATGGCACATGCCAAGAAGAACGGATACAGTGTGGTTATTGACTTTGCAGGGCATGGGGTAGGTAAGGAGTTCCATGAGGACCCGATTGTTTCCCATGTTGGGAAAGCCGGTACAGGCATGGTGTTAGTACCGGGCATGGTGTTAACTGTTGAGCCGATGATCAATGAAGGAGATTATCATTTATATATTGATGCGGATAATGGTTGGACAAGCTATACCGAAGATGGAAAGCTGTCTGCACAATGGGAGCATACCGTTTTGATTACCGAAAAGGGAGTCGAAATTTTAACATATTAAGGAGAATATATGCGAGTATTACTACAAAGGGTAAAACATGCAAGCGTAAAGGTTGATGATACTGTTTGCGGACAGATTGAACAGGGCTTTTTATTGCTTGTGGGAATTACGGATACCGATACGGAAGAAATCGTAAAGAAGCTGGCAAGCAAATGTGCACAACTGCGTGTATTTGAAGATGAAAACGGAAAGCTGAATCAAGGTTTGCAAGATGTTAAGGGTAAGATTTTATCAATTTCACAATTCACACTTTATGCGGATTGTCGTAAGGGCAGACGTCCAAGCTTTGATAGGGCAGCAAAGGGAGAAATCGCCAAGCCGCTGTATGAGCTGTTTAATAAGGAATTGGAAAGCTATGGTATCGTTGTAGAAACAGGCATATTCGGTGCGGATATGAAGGTGGAATTGTTAAATGACGGACCGGTTACCATTTTGCTTGACAGTGATGAATGGGTTGGAAAATAAAAGGAGAAAGATATGGCTGAAATTGTATATGGAAGTGAAATTGCCAAGAAGATAAAAGCAAAATTAGCAGCGAAAATGCAAGCCTTAAAACAGGAAGGTAAGCGATTGCCGAAGCTATGTGTTGTTTTGGTAGGCAATCATCCGGCAAGTCTTTCTTATGTAACAGGAAAGGAAAAGGCTTGTAGGGAAATCGGAATGGAAAACGATTTGATTCGTTTGCCACAGGACATCAGTGAAAAAGCACTTTTGGATTTTATTCAAAAGTTAAATGTTGATGATGCAGTCGATGGAATTTTGGTACAGCTGCCACTGCCTGCACATATTGATGAGCATAAGGTGCTGTTTGCGATTGATCCCGCTAAAGATGTCGATGGCTTTCACCCAATTAGCTTAGGAAAGCTGATGTTGCAAGAGGATACGTTTATCTCCTGTACTCCCAAAGGCATCATGCGTATCCTAGAGGAAATCGGCTACGATGATTTAAGCGGTAAAAAAGCAGTTGTGGTAGGACGCAGCAATATTGTCGGAAAGCCGGTTGCACAGCTGTTGATGAATAAGCATGCGACGGTAACAGTATGCCATTCCCGTACGAAAAATGTAGAAGAAATTGCCGCACAAGCAGATATTTTGATTGCGGCGATCGGCAAGCCACGCTATATCCATGCTTCTTGGGTAAAGGAAGGTGCAGTGGTTATTGATGTTGGTATCAATCGTGATGAAAACAACAAGCTGTGCGGTGATGTGGATTTTGAAGCCGTAAAGGAAAAGGCGGCATACATTACTCCGGTTCCCAAAGGAGTCGGACCGATGACGATTGCGATGTTATTGGAAAATACCTTAGAGGCTTATGAAAAGAAGGAAGGATAATGCGAAATGGTGGATAAGAACTACGATTTAAACGATATTGTGGAAATGAAAAAAGAGCACCCTTGCCATAAATCGAAATATTGGAGAGTCATTCGCATGGGAGCGGATATTCGCATCAAATGCTTGGGGTGTGGAACAAGTGTATTATTTCCACGTGTAGAATTTGAAAAGAAATTAAAGCGTGTTATTGAAAAAGCAGATCAAGGAAGCGAAGAATAGTCATTCGCTTCTTTTTGAGTGAAAGGAGAAACGCTATGCAATCTCTATGGAAGCTATATCAGGTATTTTGTTCGGTGGGGTTTTGTACCTTTGGCGGTGGCTATGCCATGTTATCACTGTTGCAACGAACGGTAGTAGAAAAATATCATTGGGCAAGTGAGGAGGAACTGATGGATTATTATGCCATCGGACAATGCACGCCGGGTATTATTGCCATCAATACCGCCACCTTCATCGGTTATAAAAAAGAGGGGTTACGCGGAGCACTGGCCGCAACACTCGGTTTTTTAACCCCATCGCTCATCATTATTTTATTGATTTCCATGTTTATGCAAAACTATGCCGATTTAGCACTTGTTAAGCATGCCTTTGCAGGCATTCGTATAGGGGTTACGGTGTTGATTTTCGATGCCATTATCAAGCTTGGTAAGAAAAGCATCGTCGATGCCTATTCACTTGTTATTTTTGCGGTTATTCTTGTGCTTGCGGTATGTACAGGAGTTTCCCCAATCATTTTGGTCGTAAGCTGTGGTGCTGTGGGATATATGCTTTATCATAAGGCGGTGATGAAGTGATGAAAACATTATTTCGTTTGATGTTTGAATTTTTCAAAACGGGATTATTTGCTGTCGGCGGTGGCTTGGCAACCTTGCCGTTTATTTATGACATGGCAGATAAGAGCGGGTGGTTCACACATCTGGATATTTCCAATATGATTGCCATATCCGAATCTACGCCCGGTGCTATGGGCATTAACATGTCCACCTATGTAGGCTATTTGGTAGATGGCATATCAGGTGCATTGTTGGCAACCTTAGCTCTTGTTACACCTTCCGTTATCATTATTATTATCATTGCCAAGGGAATGGAGCGCTTTAAAAATTCAAAGACGGTTGAATGTATATTTAAAGGCTTACGTCCGGCATCTACGGCTTTGATTGCCGCAGCAGGCTTACGTGTCGCCAAGTTGGCGTTTTTTCCTAACGGAGTAACTATGGAAGGATTTTCTTTACTTGCAGTGGGGATTGCACTGGGCTTATATGTTCTCATACGTAAATATAAGCTGCACCCGTTAGCATGCATTGCTCTTAGTGCCTTCGTCGGCTGTTTGCTTCAGATGTAAGGGAAATATGAAAATAAGCATAGCACTTGTATAGTAAAAATGATAAAATAGATGCGTTGAATGAAAGGGGTATGTATATGCCATTAACAGCAGGTATCGTAGGCTTACCGAACGTTGGTAAATCTACATTGTTTAATGCAATCACAAAATCACAGGTGGAAGCTGCCAATTATCCTTTTGCGACCATTCAGCCCAATGTGGGAGTCGTAGAGGTACCCGATCATCGCTTGGATCGTTTGAGTGAGTTGTTCCACCCGAAAAAAACTATTTATACAACTTTTGAATTTACCGATATTGCCGGACTTGTAAAAGGAGCCAGTAAGGGCGAGGGATTGGGAAACCAATTCTTAAGCAACATTCGTTTAACCGATGCGATTTGCCATGTGGTACGTTGTTTCGATGATGCGGATATTACCCATGTGGAAGGCTCCGTAGATCCGATTCGTGATATTGAAATCATCAATTTGGAGCTAATCATGGCAGATTTACAGACGATTGAAAATCGCTTAGGCAAGATCGAACGTAAAGCAATGACAAATAAGGATAAGGACGCACTGCATGAGGTCGCAACCTTGAAGAAGCTGCAAGAGGCTTTTGAAGCAGGAAAACCGGCCCGTAGCGTTGAACTTGATGAAGATGAGCTGGCAATGTTAAAGGCATTTAGCTTATTGACGCTAAAGCCGATGATCTATGTTGCGAATATGTCCGAGGAAGAAATATCCGATCCGCAAGCCAATGTGTATTATCAAAGGGTTAAGGAATTGGCGGACAGTGAGCATAATCAGGTTGTGGCAGTTTGTGCCAGAATCGAAGAAGAGCTATCCTCTTTAGAGCCGGAGGAAAAGAAGGTCTTTTTAAATGACTTGGGAATTGCGGAGAGTGGCTTGGATCGCGTAATCAAAGCAGCGTACAATATTCTTGATCTATGCACATTCTTAACGGCCGGAGAAGATGAATGTCGTGCATGGACCTTCCGTAAGGGCATGTTGGCACCGCAATGCGCAGGTGTTATTCATACCGATTTTGAAAAAGGGTTCATTCGTGCAGAATGCTATAAATTTGAAGATATTGATGCCTTGGAAAGCGAACAGGCAATCAAGGAAGCCGGTAAGCTGCGTTTAGAGGGTAAGGATTATGTGGTACAGGACGGCGATGTGCTGCACTTCCGTTTCAATGTATAAAAAAGTATTATAAAAGCTGTGTTGAAGTGTGCCGGTAAGGACAGGAAGCACAGCTTTTTAACTGCTTGTTTTGATACGATTTTACAAAAATATACAGCGATAAACGAAAGAAACAATATTTCAAAAATGTAAATGATTTACAATGCCCAAAACATGAAAAGTGATGTATAATAAACAAGCACATAAGCAGAAGATAGGCAAATACGTTTACGTATGCAAGAAATCATTATAAAATATAGACACAATGTCGAAGGATCAAGAAGCAATATATTTCCTTTTTTTATGTCGATATATGGAAAATTCAAGGAGGTAAGAGTATGATTACGGTAATTAAAAAAAGAGACGGTCGTGAGATTCATTTTTCACCGGAAAAGATTACACGAGCAATTTTTCTGGCTGCCAGTCATGTTGCACAGGACAGTGGAGAGGTAGCGGATTATGCAACTGCGGAGCGTTTGTGTGAGCAGGTTGTTGGCTTGTTGAATAACTGCTATCAGGATAAGGTGCCGAGCGTTGAAGAGGTACAGGATATGGTGGTTAAGGTATTGATTGAAAACGGTCATGCGAAAACAAGTGAGGCATATATCTTATATCGTGCCGAGCGCTCTAAAATCCGCAATATGAAAACACGTTTAATGAAATCCATCGGTGAAATCACATTCTCGGATAGTAATGATGCAGATATCAAACGTGAAAATGCCAATATCGACGGAAATACAGCTATGGGTACGATGCTGCAATATGGTAGCGCTGTTTCCAAAGAATTTTGTATGTCCCAGCTGATGAATCCAACACATGCGCAGATGCATGAAAAAGGCGATATTCATATTCATGATATGGACTTTATGAATATGGGAACTTTAACCTGCTGTCAGATTGACTTGGACAAGCTGTTTGAAAACGGCTTTTCAACCGGACATGGACATTTGCGTGAACCAAAGGATATTACGAGTTATGGGGCTTTGGCAGCAATCGCTATTCAAAGCAATCAAAACGATCAGCATGGCGGTCAAAGTATTCCGGCATTTGATTTCTATTTGGCAAAGGGGGTTGCGAAATCCTTCCGTAAGGAATATATGGCAAACCTAAATCGTGCTTTGGAAATCTATGTGGATCCGGATATGGATATTAAAGAGCGCTTCTTGGCAGTCGAGGAAGCATGTGGAAAATCACCTAAGATTGAAATCGAAGATGAATTTGTTTGTGCATTAAATGAGATGCTGAAAAAGGAATTTGCTTTAAGTGATGAAATCATCGAAAAGATCAATGCCTTCACATATAAGGAAGCGATGAAATCAACAGATCGCAAGACCTTCCAAGCAATGGAGGCTTTCGTACATAATTTGAATACGATGCATTCACGTGCCGGTGCACAGGTGCCTTTCTCAAGCATTAACTTCGGTACTGATATTTCACCGGAAGGACGCTTGGTTAGTGAAAAGCTGATGCTGGCACAGGAAGCCGGATTGGGAAATGGAGAAACACCGATTTTCCCGATTCTGATTTTTAAGGTAAAAGAAGGTATCAACTATAATCCGGAAGATCCAAACTATGATTTGTTTAAATTAGCAATGCGTGTTTCCGCAAAGCGTTTGTTCCCGAACTTCAGCTTTATGGACGCACCGTTCAACGCACAATATTATAAAGAAGGGCACCCGGAAACAGAAACTACATATATGGGTTGCCGTACACGTGTTATGGGAAATGTAAACGGTCCGGAAATTGCAACCGGACGTGGAAATAACTCCTTTACAACAATCAATTTACCACGTCTTGGTATCAAGCATGGTATGTTAACGACCGGTACTTTTAATGAAACGGCATTCTTTAATGAATTGGACGAAAAAATCGAGGTCGTTGTGCAGCAGCTATTAGAACGTATGGAAATCCAAGGGAAGCGTAAGGTGAAAAACTTCCCATTCCTAATGGGACAGGGAGTATGGATCGGATCTGATAAATTAGGTTGGGAGGATACTCTAGAGGAAGTAGTAAAACAGGGAACCTTAACGATTGGCTTTATCGGTTTGGCAGAGTGTTTAAAAGCTTTGATTGGCGAACACCATGGTGAAAGTGAAAAAGCACAGCAGTTAGGTCTAAAGATTGTTTCACACATGCGTCAGCGTTGTGATGAAGCAACTGAAAAATATCACTTGAATTTCTCCTTGATCGCAACACCGGCAGAAGGCTTATCCGGACGTTTCACACGTATTGATAAGAAAATCTATGGCGAAATTCCGGGTGTTACCGATCGTGAATACTATACCAACAGCTTCCACATTCCGGTGTATTACCATATTACCGCATTTAAGAAGATTCAGAAGGAAGCACCTTACCATGAGTTTACCAATGGTGGACATATTTCCTATGTTGAGGTAGATGGAGATCCAACCAATAACCTAGAAGCTTTTGAAGCCATCGTTCGCTGTATGAAGGAAGCAGGTATCGGTTATGGAAGTATCAACCACCCGGTTGATCGTGATCCTTGCTGTGGTTATAGCGGAGTAATCGAAGGACACATTTGTCCGAAGTGTGGTCGTGATGAAACAAAGGGTGAATATAAATTTGAAAAAATTCGTCGTATCACCGGTTATCTTGTAGGTACGGTAGATCGTTTCAACAATGGTAAAGCGGCAGAAGAAAGAGATCGTGTAAAGCATGGCTAATATGCTGCGCTTAGCTTCTCCTTTACAATACGATAGTATCGTTGATGGGCCGGGAGTGCGCATGGTTGTATGGACACAGGGTTGTACGCATCATTGCCAAGATTGCCATAACCCACAAACATGGGATATGCAGGGCGGTGCGGAGTATGCAGTCGATGACTTGGTACAGGCAATACAGGAAGCACAACTGCAAACCGGTATTACCTTTTCCGGTGGTGAGCCTTTCTTACAAGCAGAAAAGCTGATTCCGCTTGCGAAGGCAGCAAAGGAAAAAGGGTATGATCTATGGGCATTCAGCGGGTTTTTATGGGAAGATTTAGTTAAAGAACCGATACAAAAAGAACTACTAAGCTATCTTGATGTTTTGGTTGATGGAAGATTTCAAGCGGAGTTAAAGGATTATCGCTTAGTATTTAAGGGCAGCAGCAATCAGCGTATTCTTGATGTGCAAAGCTCTTTAAAAGCAGGTAAGCCGATAGTATCTAAATATGATGATAAAAATATCGCTTTAGCAGAACAAAAATAAAATACACACAAAAGGAGCAAGCTCGAATAGCTATGCTCCTTTATTACATATATGAGTATTGAAAGTTATGCTTTAGAAGAGTGATGATGCTTTCTAAATAAGCAAATATTATAAATTGCAAGTACAATTAAAACAAGAAATCCGCTGACAAGTAAAATGGCTTCCATATCACCGCTCATAACCTTACTGTAAATAAAATGCAATTCATTAGATTCTAGACCGGTTGATAAATAATCTCTTTTTAAAGCAAAGATAAAAGCCCAACAAGGAAGAATAAGAGATAATAGGAGTTGTACTGATCCACTTATTTTGCTGTATTTGATTGCCGTCATAATGCCAAAAATAATACTGCAAATTAAAATCCCCCAATAAATGATCCATAATGCTTCCATAAGATAACCTCCTTTTATGGTTATCTTTGTTAATTTCATTATAGCTTGGTATTTATAGAATGGGAAGTACAAGCTTGATAAAACTTGTAAGTATAAAGAAATAAGCTTTTATATTTTTGATATAAGTGAATAAGAGTAGTAAAAATAAAAAAAGAAGCCGGAGCTTCTTATTTACCATATAGATAGCGTGCAACATAAACACCTGATGCACTGGCATGAGATAAGGAGTGTGTAACTCCACTGCAATCTCCGATAACAAATAAACCTTTGTGCTTTGTTTCCAGATGCTCATCAATATCTACTTCAAGATTATAGAATTTAACCTCGACACCATATAATAGAGTGTCATCATTAGCAGTTCCCGGAGCAACCTTATCCAGTGCATAGATCATTTCGATAATATCATCAAGCTGGCGCTTAGGGATAACCAAGCTTAAATCACCCGGAGTAGCTGTTAATGTCGGTGTAACAAAACTTTCGGTAATACGGCTTTCGGTACTGCGTTGACCGCGAATTAAATCACCGAAGCGTTGAACAATAACACCGCCACCTAGCATATTAGAAAGTCTGGCGATGCTTTCTCCATAATCGTTGCTGTCCTTAAAAGGTTCTGTGAAATGGTTGGAAACCAATAAGGCAAAGTTTGTATTTTCGGTATAGAGCGATGGATCATCATAGCTATGTCCGTTTACGGTAACAATACCATTGGTATTTTCGCTAACGACGACACCACGAGGATTCATACAGAAGGTACGAACCTTATCTTGAAATTTTTGGGTACGATAAACGATTTTACTTTCATAAAGCTCATCTGTTAAATTAGAGAAAATAGCATAAGGAAGCTCGACACGAACACCGATATCCACACGATTGCTTTTGGTTTTCAGACCAAGCGAATCACAGATTTTTCCCATCCATTTACTGCCGCTGCGACCGGTAGAAATGATACATTTTTCTCCGGTAAAGGCTTGTTCCTTTGAAAGTAAGCGATAGCCATTGTCTAATTTTTCCACTGCGTCGATATGTGTGTTGAAATAAATATCAATCTTATCCTTTAATTGGTTGTATAGGTTTTCCAATACAATGTAGTTGATATCTGTACCTAAATGACGAACACTTGCTTCTAGCAGATGCAAATCGTTTTGCATACATATTTTCTTTAAATGGGTGTTGGCAGTAGAGTATAATTTGGTGTTTTCTCCACCATTGGCAGTATTGATTTCATCAACATAGTTCATTAAATCAATTGCATTTTTACGTCCGATATATTCATACAGTGTACCACCGAATTGATTTGTTATATTATATTTTCCATCAGAGAAAGCACCGGCACCACCGAAGCCGTTCATAATCCCACAGGTAGCACAATTGATGCAGGATTTGATTTTTACTCCGTCAATTGGACATTTACGTTTTTCTAATGCATTGCCGGATTCAAATAAAGCAATCTTTAATTCCGGATTAAGCTTTAATGCTTCGTATGCTGAGAAAATACCACCGGGACCAGCCCCTACAATTAGTAAATCATAATTCATATAAGTTACCTCCATCGTTATCATCATAACGTAATTTAGGGGAAATGTGAAGTTTCCTAGGGTATTCTAACATAATATAGAAAAAAAGCTAGTAAAACTTAGGGGAATTATGCTTTTTATAGAAAAAGAGTCCTTTTTTGCATAATCTGCGTTGGATTGTCCATACTGCACAACGAGGTGAATACATGAAAAAGACAATGCTGCTGATGATTGTATGGGCAATGCTGTTGCAGGGAATGGTGTCTTTAAAGGCGGATAGTAATTTAGAGTATGTGCTTAGCTTTGATAGTCATACAAAGGATACCTATATAGTGAAAAAGGAAATCCAAGATATTTACAATGAGTTAGTGTATGGTATTCAAAAGGAATCGCATACCGCGCTTGTGTTGCAGAATAAAGCATATTTCGCTTATAAAGAGGATATAAAGGTAGCGTGGCGGAAGGGAAAACTGCATATCAAAGAGGGAGATGGAAAAGGGGGTAAGGTTTATGGTGAATTTCGTGAAGAAAGTATGTGTATGGCAGAAGTAAAACCAAGAAGTCTTTTCTTGGAGTTATTCGATTGATAAGCTTTCATAAATCATAAAAGCATGGGTAAGGATAATTACTCATGCTTTTTTTAGAAAGCTAAATGTTTGATAAATTTTTTTGCAGTTCTTCCCAAGTATTGCAGGTAAGAAGCTGATTGGAAAGCTCATATAGCTGGGATAAGCTTAAAGTGGATAACCACTCTTTAGCATCAATAGCAAATTTCTGTTTGATTTGTAAGGATAATAAATCTATGACACCCTTCTTCTTGCCTTCATCATAGCTATCCAACAGATTGTTCTTCTCTCTCCACTCTGCCATCTGTCTCGACATTGCCAGCGACCACAGCCCTTCATCATCTTTGAATTTCTCATGCTTTTCCATTAGCTTTCTCACCAACCTTTCCTTTGTCTTTAGTATAGCATGATTCGCATTGTTTTTAAATAAGTAGCACACCTGTTCAAAATCATTCATTGCTTCCATTCCCTTTTCCTTCGCTATTTCATCAATCATCGGCAGTTGAATATAGATTCTATGTAATAATGGCTCTTTGCTTTCTGCCTCTCCATATGGATCTCGCATAATATAGCGATTGATCAATCGTTTCTCATTTTGCGGACATGCATTTACAAAGATGATCTGATAAATCGGTTGCAGTTGACGATAGTTCTCTCCCTCTACGAGCTGTTTGCTAAGCATGTTTGCTCCATAGTATTCAAATCGTTTCCATTCCGATGCCTGTAAGAAGGTAGTTTGCATTTCAAAGTCATATTCATGACCTTGCTCGTCCTTGACATGAATATCCAAGATGCTTTGCTTTTGCGCAAGCAGTGTTGGATCAAGATTGGGATTCAAAACGATGCTTTCTTTTGGGTGAATACCGGTAACACGTTCAATGATGGTGTTACGGATATACGTGGAATCCTCATCTTCACTTCCAAGAGCATATTTAAAGAAAAAGTCGTTGCAGTAATTCACTTCATTACTGCATGTTGTATTGGTAAGCATATCGATCCTCTCCTTTCGCTGAAATATACCTACATATATCTCATACGAAGGAAAAAGAAGAATCGGTGAAAATTTAAAGAATTTGTTAAAAAGAATGATTGATAGATTAAAATCAAAAAATTACTAAATTTTTTTGTTTTTCTAGTACCTGTAATCGTATTACCTTATGAGATACCTAAGAGTAGCTCTAAAACGAAAGGGGGAATATATGATATATCGAATGGAGAACACTAGAAGGGTATGCTTAGCTTTGTATAAAGGCTAATTTACTTTTTCGCTGATCAGTTTACGAAATACAAGAATCAGTACCAATATCATTAGGAAGCCATTAAACAGATAGGCTACATCACTGCGAAGAAGATCAGACATCAATCCGGCAAACAACGTTCCTAAAGGAATCATAAGGTTACTTGAAAAAGATAAAATAGAAAAGAAACGTGTCTGATATTCTTCATCAACCATTAGCTGAAATTGGGCTGTCAATGGGACATTGACGAAGGTTGAAAAATAACCGGATAAAAAGCATAGTGCAAGATAAAGTGCATAGAAGCCATACGGACTGATTTTTATAAGAAGAATTGAACAAACACCGGTGACGATCATAAGCCAGGCTTGCACATAAAAACAGGTTTTCATAGACAGTTTTTTACTGTTTTTAATACCAAGAATAATGCTTGCTAAAATGACACCGGCACTCACTGCCGAAGCTGTCCAACCGTAAAGTGAATCATTAAAGTGGTAAACGGTTTTCATAATGCCGGGAGAGAATACTTCCTCGGTAGGAGAAACAAGAAAATTGAGTGTCATGATCAAAATAAATAGATAAAAGATTTGTTTATTTTTAAGAATAAATTGGAAGCCTTCTTTAAGGCGCAAGCGGTAAGGTTGTGGCTTTGTGGCGGCTATGTGCTTATTATGCTTATAGGTCAATAAGGCGGTTAAAGCAATAGAAAGGACATAGGATACAATATTTAGCCAAATTGCACAAGCAAAGCCTGCTTGGGCATAAAGGATAGCACCGAGTGCCGGAGCTAACAAATGGGCAATGTTATCGAATACGCTATGTATTCCATTCCATTGTACTAGCTCCTCTTTTTCAATCAAGCGAGCAAAAATACTAGAGGACATAACATGGAAAGCGGAATGATTGATTTTTTCTAAAAATGAAATTCCTAATAAGAAATAGAAATGAAATCCTTCTGTCATTAAGAAAACATTTAAGACGGTAAATAATAAGACTGAAAGAGCATTTGAAAGCATCAGTCCATGTTTCAGATTTTTCTTTTCCAGCCAAACTCCTAAAAAGGGTAGCAACACAATGGCAGGGATTTGAATAATGCTGAAAAAGATACTGGTTGTTAAAACAGAGTGTGTATTTGCCAAAAGGTATAAGGGGATACATATATTATAAATCCCGGAACCGAGGCAGTTAATAAAACGTGAGGCTATAAGAAAACAGCCGTTTCGTTTGCTATTCATAAATTGTTCTCCTTTCAAAGCTTTCATGAGGTTTGATTTGCTTCATTTGCACAAGGGCATGATAAATTCCATGCTCACAAACACATTCGGTAACTATATCGGCAACCTGTTTGGCCTCGAAACAGCCGTTTCCCAAAACAACAGCCATTTTGGCATGTGCTAGCATTTCTAAATCGTTCATACTATCCCCAAAGGCAATATAACCTGATATGTTAAGCTGCTTCAGCAATGCCTTGATGCCGGTATATTTATTCATGCCCTTTAAAACCACATCGGCATAGCTTGATTGACCGGGGATAAATTGTAAAGCCTTAAGATCGTTATAATCATGATAGTCATAGCCTACTTCTCCATAAGCAATCATCATATATACATCAAAGTCATCATAGGTGCTATGTGGTGGTATTGCTTCATTAAAAAAAGCGGCAGCTGCTTTTACATGGGCATTTGCTTCCTTGGTTAATATTGTTTTTTCACCTTGAAGCAGTAAAGGAGCATGCAAAGCATCGGCTTTTGCGATACATGAAACAACGATATCATGCGGGATCGGTGTACGATGGATACATTGCTTGTGCTTGTCATAGCTGATTTGTCCGTTACAGCAAATATAGTAATCCCATTTTGCGATGCTATCAAAGCCGGCATCTTCAAGGGCATCTAAAGAACGTCCGGTACAAATACATATCAGCTGTCCGTTGTTTTTTAATTCTTGTAGGGCATACCTTGTAGAATCGGGAACACTATGTGTAAGTGGATCTACCAGCGTTCCATCAACATCAAAAAAGAAAATATCAGATGTTACCATGCAATTGCTCCTTTCATTTGTATCGTTACTATTATAACGCAAATCCTACGCATAAAACGAGGAAAAAGCTTGTAATCAATTGTTTTTCTTTTTCGTTGGAAAGTTTTACGAAAACATATAGAAAAGCCTTTTATAGCTTTTATTTAAGCATGATTTTTGCTAAAATAATAAATGGAGGTATATTTTATGAAATGTGCGGTAGTATTAGCGGCCGGTAAAGGCACAAGAATGAAATCTTCCTTAAACAAAGTAATGCATCCGGTTATGAATAAACCGATGATTGGACACATTATTTCAAGCTTAAAGAAGTCAAATGTCGATCGCATCGTTGTGGTTGTCGGTCATGGGGCAGAAAGTGTAAAAGAATATTTAGGCGATGAGGTGGAATATGCACTTCAAGAGCCACAGTTAGGAACAGGGCATGCCGTTATGCAGGCCAAAGCCTTGGAAGGCATTGAAGGGGAAACCATTATCTTATGCGGTGATGGACCGTTGATTCAGCCGGAAACGATTCAGGCAGCATTTGAAGCAAATAAGGGAAATGCTTGTACGGTGCTGACATCTGTATTGGAAGAAGGCTTACATTACGGACGTATTGTTCGTGATGCGCAAGGTGCAGTGAAAAAGATTGTAGAAGCGAAGGATTGTAGTGAAGAAGAATTAAAGATAACAGAAATCAATACCGGAATTTTCTGTTTTGATAATCAAAAGCTATTTGCGGGATTAAAGGAAATTCGCAATGATAATGCACAAAATGAATATTATTTAACAGATTTAGTTGAAATTCTTAATAAAAAGGGCGAACGGGTCAATGCTATGATTGTCAAGGATCGCGATGAAACCATGGGTGTAAATGACCGCGTGGATTTGGCAAATGCTGCTCGTTGGTTAAAGCGTCATATTAACGAAAAGCACATGCGCAATGGGGTAACCATTGTCGATCCCGAGAATACCTATATTGATGTTGATGTGGAAATCGGTGCCGATACGATCATTTATCCGAATGTTCACATTCAAGGCAATAGCGTGATTGGCAGTAATGTTGAGATTTTACCAAATTCCTTCTTACGCAATGCGGTGATTGAAGATGATGTTGTAATTGACAGCAGTAAGATCGTAGAAAGCAAGGTTGGGGCAAACGCAACGGTTGGTCCGATGTCGCATCTGCGCAATCATACGGAAATTGCGGCAAATTGTCGTATTGGGAATTTTGTGGAATTTAAAAATTCTTATTTCGGAGAAGGCAGCAAGTGTGCACATTTAACCTATATCGGAGATTCCGATTTCGGTAAAAAGATCAATGTTGGTTGTGGTGTAGTTACGGTTAATTATGACGGAAAAAATAAATACCGTACGACCGTTAAAGATGGTGCTTTCATTGGCAGCAATTGCAATTTGATTGCACCGGTTACGATTGGCGAAAACGTATTACTGGCAGCAGGTTCTACCATTACAGACTCTGTTGAAGATGGAGATATGGGGATTGCCAGAATGCGTCAAAGCATAAAAAAGGGCTTTGGAACAGCATATAAAAATAAGTAGAAAGAATGAGGATTGTAGAAATGGAAAACAAAACAGTAGTTATTGCCTTAACATCAAGTGTTGAATTGGCAAATGAAATCGTTGCGGAAATCGGTATTCCTTTGGGACAGTGTGATGTAAAGCACTTCTCTGATGGGGAAATCATGGTAGAGCTTGGAGAGTCTGTACGTGGTAAAAACGTATATATCATTCAATCTACATGCGCTCCTGTTTCCAGCAATATCATGGAAATCTTGATTGCGATTGATGCTTGCAAGCGTGCGAGTGCGGAAAGTATTTCCGTTGTTATGCCATATTTCGGTTATGCACGTCAGGATCGTAAAGCGAAACCAAGACAGCCGATTACTTCTAAGCTGATTGCGGATCTATTGGAGAAGGCCGGGGCAACACGTGTAATTACAATGGAGCTTCACGCAACACAAATTCAAGGGTTCTTCAATATCCCTGCCGATGATATTTCAGCTATTTGTATCTTAGGAAAATACTTCCAGTCTTTAGATTTGAAAGATGTTGTTGTCGTTTCTCCGGATCATGGCGGAACAACACGTGCAAGAAAGTTGGCAGAGATCTTACATGCACCACTTGCAATTATTGATAAGCGTCGTCCAAAACCAAACGTAGCGGAAGCTATGAATTTGATTGGTGATGTTGATGGAAAAACAGCGATTATCGTAGATGATATCGTAGATACAGCAGGTACCTTAACTGCCGGTATTCAGATGCTAAAGGATAAGGGTGCTGTTGATGTTTATGCAAGCTGTGTGCATGGCGTATTATCCGGACCTGCAATCCAACGTTTGAAAGATGCGAAGCTAAAAGGCTTTGTTTGTACAAATACCATTCCTCAAGATGACAAAGCTGCACAGTATCCGGAAATGACGGTATTATCCGTAGGACCGGTATTGGGAAGTGTTATTAAAGCGGTAGAGGAAGCTAGACCGGTTAGTGAGGTTCTTGCAAGCTTTAATGAATAATCTATATAGGAAATAATAAATGCTAGAGCTATTATTAGAACATGTCGTTCCGGAAATTATTTCACTTTTAGAGATTATCGGTGTCGTTGTTATTACAATCGGTGCTGCCAAAGCTTTCTTCTATTATGTGAAAGCATTATTTGTAGAAAGTGATACACCGATTCGTATTGAATTAGCAAATGCCCTTGCATTAGGATTAGAATTTAAAATGGGTGCAGAGATTTTGAAAACGGTGCTTGTCCGCAACTTTGAAGAAATCTATGTGTTAGGTGCAATTATCTTATTAAGAGCACTGTTATCTTTGATGATTCATTTTGAAATCAAAGCCGAAAAAGAAAGAGATACTCATTCAGAAGCAAGTGCAAATAATTATTAAATATAAAATTTTATATCTGATTTCTAATTACACGCATAAATACTATACTTTTATGTATTTTTGAGTACAGAAAAACATTCATTTTATCATGATTGAATGTGCCTTGATATAACATTTAACATAAACATGGGAGATACTATAAATTTATTGCGTAACTCCCATGTTTTTTAATTACTAATATCCTAATTCTTTTACAAGTTTCTCTGCATTTTCCTTATATTCGGAATAAGCAGTTACATATAAAACAGTATTTTCTTTTCTTATAACTTTGCAATAATAATCAGATGCCGTAACATCGTAGACAGATTGAGTATTGCTTTTCTCTTCTGCAATTTTAGCAGAACTATTTTCTTTATATGTTTTGTTTAGATTGTCAACTGCATATTTATACACATTAGTTGCTGACTTTTCATTTTTCATAAAATAATACTCAAATGAATATTTCTCTTCATCTACAGCAACGTATATTTCTTGATAAGAATGGTCTTTTGCACTGTCTGTTTTATCTGTAACTTCTAACTCATTCTCTTCCATTATTGATTTAAACTTAGTGGTAGTAATTGGCTCAGAGGTTGAACTCCTCCCACACCCTGATAACATCAGCATAAACACCATTGCAATTATAAATAAAAATTTTTTTCTTCTCATAAATAAACACCTCACAATTTCTAAAATATTATCAACATCAAAACCATTGTATCGTTATAAAACAGTATTAAGAAATATCCCCAGTAACAATACACCTAATCCAATAATTGTAAAAAGCGTACCTACAATGCAACGGATATATTGTCCGCTTTGCTTGATATAAGAATAATTTGGATTATTCTTATCATAAATAACATGACATTCTCCATCAAGATGAAATATATGATGTGGAGTCCAATTTGTTTTATTTGTATATTTGTTGCTAGATACAATATATTCATATACTGCTCTGGCATTTCCATTTGATGAACTATCAATACTTATAATTTTCCCGGTTGTATGTTCTTTGCATTTGATGAATTTAAGAATTGTAGGAACACTAACCATTAAACCTACGATTAAAAACAAAACTCCAATTATCCAAAATACAATCATATCGCTTTCTCCTTGGATTTAATCTATCCTTTTTTATGCCCATATACAGCATTTTATTTGTTCTTTTTTCATTTTTCTTTCGGTCAATGTTGTATCTCATAAAACATTAAAGAGCTATTTTTATTTATGTTAGTAGCATGCCGACATTATCAGGCATATATGCTTTCTTAGGCTTTTGGGGATTAAACTTGATGCGTACAGAATCACCTTCTTTTAAATTTCCTAATGGAGCCTGTGATGCCATTCCGATAGGAATATTAGCGATTTTATGCGTTTTTACTTTTTGATAACGAAGCTGTTTACTTCGTTTATATGCTTTGCCTTCGACAATGTATTCGGCAGTTAAAAACCATACATTTCCATTCCTCTTTTTTTTTATTATTTTACCCATGACCTCATCGGTGCATTTCTTTTTTTGGAACTTAAACATTTTATTGCACCTTCTTACCAAAATATAATCTATAATTATGCTTTCTCATATTATATCAAATCCATATATCAGCCACAATAAAAATCAGCATATTATTACCATTTTGCTAAGGAATAAAGATACATACTTTTGCTTCCTTTCGCTTGACTACTCTTCATAATAAAGAAAAAGCCAACAGCGAAAAAGCCATGGCTTTTAAATCGAGTACCGATTATTTTAAGTATTTATTTCATGAGCATTTTAGATGATGAAATAGCTTGTAAATCACATACTCTCCTAAATAAGATAACTTTAGTTTATTTAAGTAAGGTATCTTTATTACGAGAAGCCCCCATATAATAAAGAAGTGGTGGAATTACACTTACGAAGGCAGAAATCATAGCTTGCGCATTTACTTCCATGAGAATATAGTTGTAAATCAGAATACCTAATAAAAACAAGGCAAGCAGCTGACAGATTTTGTATTTTTCACGTTTATTAGCGAATAAAATACCAAGCAGACCGGCAATGATCTGAAGTCCGATCTGAATATAAATACCAAGAAGCTGTAAGCTTGGCATATCCTTTGGATATGTACCAAATACCTTTATAGATGCGCTATTATTCATAGTCATTGCATAAAAAATAAGTCCTAATGTAAGAACGCCAAGTAGGATTTCAAAAATACCTGCGATATATAAATATGTTTTTCCTTTTGCTTGCATAAAAACATCTCCTTCCAAGACCATTATCATACCATTGTTTCTTAATTTTGTAAAAACGGATATGCTTCTTTCAGCTGGAAGTCAAAGTTTTCTTATGATACAATGATACTATATAAGGGGGCGTTTTATGCTACAAGACACGATTGCCGCAATCAGCACTGCCGCAGTAGATGGGGCTATTTCCATCATACGAATGAGTGGAAATGATGCGATTGATATTGCTGATAGGCTGACTTCCATAGATTTAACGAAAAAGGCATCACATACGATTTCTTATGGCTTTATCATTGACCCAATCACTAAGGAAGAAGTAGATGAGGTTTTGATTTCGGTTTTTCATGCACCGAAAACCTTTACCTGTGAGGATATTGTGGAAATCAACTGTCATGGCGGACGCTTTATTACCAAAAAGATTTTACAGCTTTGTTTAGCACAGGGAGCACGTCTTGCGGAAGCCGGTGAATTTACACGTCGTGCTTTTTTACATGGACGAATTGATTTGACACAAGCAGAAGCAATTAACGACATGATCATGGCAGATACAAATGTAAATGCACGTTTGGCAATGCATGGAATCAAGGGAAGCGTAAAGGCATTGCTTGATCCGTTGATTTCAACCATGTTGGATATGATTGCCAATATTGAAGTAAATATTGATTATCCCGAATATGATGATGTGGAGCAGTTAACGAATGAAAAGCTGTTACCTAAAGCACAGGTATGGTTAAAAAAAATAGATGAAATTTTAGATAAAGCAAACAGCGGACAAATGCTAAAGGAAGGAATCAAAACAGCAATTATCGGAAAGCCGAATGTAGGAAAGAGCAGCTTATTGAATGCTTTGTTGGAGGAGGATAAAGCAATTGTTACCGATATTGCCGGTACAACACGTGATATTGTAGAGGGTCGTATTCATTTATCCGGATTGACATTGCATTTGATTGATACCGCAGGAATACGTGAAACCGAAGATGTTGTGGAACAAATCGGTATTCAACGTAGTATAAAAGCAATTGAGGAGGCACAATTGGTTATTGTGGTGCTTGATGGAAGCCGTGAAATTGATGCAGAAGATGAAAAGTTGCTTGCATTAGCTAAGGATAAAACACATATTGTTGTTTATAACAAAAGCGACTTAAAGCAACATGAAGGAATTTGTATCAGTGCCGCAAAGGGAGAAATTCAGCCGTTATTGGATAAGATTCATGAATTATACGATCATCATCAGTTGGTTGTGGAAGAGCCGCTGCTTACCAATGAGCGTCAAATCTCACAAATGCTGAAAGCAAAGCAAAGTATGCTTCAGGCAATTCAAGCCATGAATATGCAAATGGCATTAGATTTGGTTGCGATTGATATTCAAGATGCTTATACGGCATTGAAGGAAATCTTAGGAGAAGTACATCGAGAAGATTTGCTAGATGCTTTATTTTCTAATTTTTGTTTAGGAAAATAGAGCGATTTTCATTGTTGATGAAATAGATCGAATGCTTTGACTATATTTAGGAAGAATAGCTTGTAGACTATACACAAAAAATTAAATAATATACGTAAGACAGAAATGAGGGATTTTATGTATGGATTGACAGACACGCATTGCCACATCACTGATGAACGATTATTTTCACGTATTGATGAGATAATGGAAAATGCAAAAGTGGCAGGAGTTGTACGCATGCTTGTGGTTTGTGTGGGATTTGAAGAATATGAGCGTGCTGAGCAGCTTCGAGAAAAAGGATATTCGCTAGATATTGCTTTGGGTTTCCACCCTTGTGATTTATATAAATTCAACGAAGCGGATTATCGACATTTAGAAGAATTGGCAGCTTGTAAAAAGTTGATTGCCATTGGTGAAATCGGTTTGGATTATCATTGGGACGATGTGGCTGTCAAAGATCAAAAAATAGGATTTATCCGTCAGCTGAAGCTTGCGGAAAAATATCATCTGCCGGTACTTATTCACATGCGAGAAGCTACCAAGGATACGGTAGAAATTCTCTTGCAGCATTCTTGTGTGGGTGTAATGCATTGTTATAGCGGAAGCTATGAAACGGCAGAAATTCTTATTCGTCATGGATATTATATTTCGTATGGAGGCCCACTGACGTTTAAAAATTCAAGAGGTGCCCCACAAGTAGCTGCTAAGCTTCCGATTGAGCGTTTATTGATTGAAACGGATTGCCCGTATTTAACACCGCACCCCTTTCGCGGAAAAGAAAACGAACCGAAATATATAAGCTATACATTTGAAAAGCTTTGTGAAATTCGCGATATGGAAAAAGAAGTGTTGGCAGAACAGCTAGAACAAAATTATCGTCGTTTATTCTATCAAGAGGGATAAAAAAAACTATCGTTATGATAGTGATAATGCTATACTATTTGAGTAACTAGGAGGAATATGATTATGAAAATTGCGGTTGCCTGTGATCATGGCGGATATGATTATAAAGAAATTGTGAAAGATTTACTGTTGGAAATGGGACATGAAGTAAAGGATTGCGGGTGTCCTTCTACACAGTCGGTAGATTATACGGATTTTGCGGCACCATGTGCAAAAGCGGTAGCAAGCAAAGAATATGATCGGGGAATCGTTATTTGCGGTACCGGCATCGGTGTAAGTATTACAGCAAATAAGGTAAAGGGCATTCGTTGTGCATTGTGTAGTGATCCGGTTAGTGCACAGCTTACTCGTTTACATAATGATTCCAATATGTTGGCTATGGGAGCACGTATCATTGGTGTAGAAATGATGAAGGAAATCGTACGTGTGTGGGTTGAAACACCTTTTTCCGAAGATGAACGTCATATTCGAAGAATCAAAAAAATCAGCGAATTGGAAAATGAATAAAACGCAAATTGATAAACAAGAAATGATATGGCAAAGGCTGTATCATTTTTTTAATGATATAGAATTTGCTTGTATATTTTATAGAAATGCTTTCACAAGTCTAATTGCTCTATTCAATCATAGCAAAAAAGAATTGAATGCAGGTAATAGGGTGATGAAAATAAACAAATAAATTACTTTTTTCAAATATTTTCCTTATTTTTACGTATTAGATATAGTGAAGGGAACTTCAAAGCAAAAGAAAGACCTAGAAAGGAGGAAAAAATATATGATATATCGAATTGAGAATGCTAGAAGGGTATGCTAAGCTTTACATAAAGTAAGATATTAAAAACACATAAAAAATGAGGAGGTGTGTGATGAAAAGTAAAGAGGTTTTAGCATCAGTGATTCATCATCAGGATAAACAAAAAGCATACGATCGTTATTGTAAAAGAATATTCAGCAATAAACAAATCCTAGCAAGATTATTGAAGGAATATATTGCAGAGTATAAGACACTTTCGTTAAAAGAAATCATGAAATGCTTAGGGAATGAAAAAGAAGAGTATATCAGTAATCTCAACTTGGAGGACGAAAGCGTATTAGGCTCTTTGGTACGCTATGATATATTGTTTGTAGCGGATATTCCCAAGAGTGATAAGCAACAGATGATCAATATCGAAATACAGATGAATGATCGCCCCCGGATACCCGTTGCTAAAGCGAGCGGAATACTATTGCAGTCGATTGATCGTACGCCAGAAAGAGTATAAGAAGATACAAAGGGTACATTCGATATGGCTGATGCAGGAATATGCAAATAGGAAATAAGGAGTAGCGAATCATTACAGCATGAAAGAAGAATGCTTGGGAAATAGATGGAAGGAGAAGGTAGAGAATTATGGTATGATGCATATCTTCATGTTGTATCCGAAAGGAAAGTATGACGCAAAGGATACAAGCTTTCAAAATTTGATGAATGTATTGTTTAAGAATGAGCATAGTGCAGAGGAGAAGTTGGAGATATTGAGGAAGCAGTTTGGAATAAAGGTAACAGAAACGATGGAAGAGGAGGTAGAAGAAATGAGTCATATATGTATGTATTATGAGCAGGAAGGTAAGAAAGCAGGATTGACGGAAGGCATGTTGATTGGAGAAAAGCGAGGAATGCTTATCGGAGAACGACGTGGAAAGATTTTGACACAAACAGCAAATGTAGAAAGATTGATGAAAAAGCAATTAAGTATGCAGGAAGCTTTTGAATTGCTTGGAATAGAGAAGGATATGCAAGAAAAGGTAATACAACAATTTAATCATAGCAATACCACAGAAAACAAAAGTAATATATAGGATACAGTCGTAATTTTAGGATAGTTATTAAAAATAGATTTCTATATAATCGTTTCATTTACTTATGCTTGAAATCTATCATTCTATTTTTATCTACAATTAAGGAAGAATTATGATTATTTACTCTTGTAATAATAAATAATGACAAAGTATAAAATTCAATTCCCTAATAAAAGAAAGATCAATCGAACCAAAACTTGATGCTTTAATATGATAATAAAGGGGTATGAACATTGATTGAAGTCATTATTTTGGTAAGCGCCTTAAGTATCGACAGTTTTTTAGCATCATTTGCATATAGCAGTGAGGGCATACGCATTCCGTTTCGTTGTGCATGTTTAATTGCAGGAATAGGTGTTGGATTCTTAGGAATTTCGTTATACTGTGCAGATATTGTAAATAATTTTTTATCACCTATGCTATGTCGCAGAATATCTTGTATTATTTTTCTCTTAATGGGTTTTCATGCTTTGTTTGAGGGAGCGATTAAACGATTCCTTCGTCATCGCCGAAATAAAGCAATGACTCTTTCTTTTCATAATATTCGTCTTGTTTTTGATATATATTTAGACGAAACGAAAGCTGATGTGGATAAAAGTAAGTATTTATCTGTTAAGGAAGCGGTGTATTTAGCAATCGCATTATCACTTGATGGACTTGTGAGTGGCTTTGCTTTTGGTATTCAAATTACACAACCGGTCTATGTCTTGGTAGTTAGCTTTAGCGTTGGACTGATTTCGCTTATTGTCGGCTTTGCGATAGGTGAAAGAATAGGTAAAAAATATAAGCTTGATTGCTCGTGGTTGAGCGGTCTGCTTTTCTTGTTTTTGGCAGGGACACGCTTTTTATCCTAAGGCTTGAGGATTTTTATTACCAAGCTGTAAAATCACATTGTACGAAAACATGGCTTTTCCACTGTTTTAAATTGCTAATTTTAATGGTAAGTGTTATATTTATAGAGGAAAATAGGAGGTATTTATAGTATGGGTAAACGACCTGTGGTACTTGTCGTTATGGACGGCGTAGGTATCAATAATTCAGAATATGGAAATGCTGTTAATGCAGCATATAAACCAACCTTAGACGAGCTTTGGGCAAACTGTCCGAATACGGAAATCAGCGCACATGGATTGGCTGTTGGCTTACCAAGCAATGAGGATATGGGAAATAGTGAGGTAGGACACAATGCACTTGGGTGTGGACAGATTTATTCACAAGGTGCGAAGCTGGTAAATGAAAATATCGAATCCGGTGAGATTTTCGAAACGGAAACATGGAGCGGACTTGTTAAGAACTGTGCGAATGGGAAAATGCACTTCTTAGGCTTGTTATCCGATGGAAATGTTCACTCTCACATCAATCATTTGAAGGCATTGATGAAGCGTGCCAAAGAAGATGGTGTAAAGGAGGTTCGTCTACATATTTTACTAGATGGACGTGATGTTCCGGAAACCAGTGCTTTGATTTATGTAGAGGATATTGAAAACTACATGGCAGAATTAAACGATGATAACTTCCATGCATGTATTGCAAGCGGTGGAGGTCGTATGAGCATTACGATGGATCGCTACGAAGCAAACTGGGCAATGGTAGAAAAAGGTTGGCATGTGCATGTATTAGGCGAAGGAAGAGAATTTGCTAGTGCAACCGAAGCAATCGAAACATATCGTGCAGAAACCGGTGTTGTCGATCAAGATCTTCCGGGCTTTGTAATCACAAAAGATGGCAAAGCGGTAGGAACGATCGAAGATGGAGACAGTGTTGTTTTATTCAACTTCAGAGGGGATCGTGCACAGGAAATTTCTTTAGCATTTGACGGTGATGATTCTTTCGATAAATTTGATCGTGTTCGCAAACCAAACGTAATGTATGCAGGTATGCTTCAGTATGATGCTGATTTGAATATCCCACATAACTTCTTGACATATCCTCCAAAGATTAAATATACTTTGACAGAAGAGCTATGCAAGCATGGTATTCGTGAATATGCAATCAGTGAAACACAGAAATACGGACATGTTACGTATTTCTGGAATGGAAACCGTTCTGAAAAATTCGATGAGAAACTAGAGGATTATGTTGAAATCAAGTCTGATGTAGTACCTTTTGAACAGCGTCCTTGGATGAAAGCTGCGGAAATTACCGATGTGCTATGCGCAGCTATTGAATCCGGAAACTACGATTTCTTACGTACGAATTATCCAAACGGTGATATGGTTGGACATACCGGAAACTTTGAAGCTACGGTTATCGGTGTAGAGTCTGTGGATTTACAGCTTGCACGTGTGAAGAAAGCGGTTGATGCGGTAAACGGTATCCTGATTGTTACTGCTGACCATGGTAATGCCGATGAAATGTATGAAAAGAAGAAAAAAGAAGATGCACCGATTAAGGCAAAAACTTCTCATACGTTAAATAAGGTTCCATTTATTGTTTACGGTGCAGATGTAGAGTTAAAACAAGACGAAAATTTGGGATTATCAAATGTTGCCGCTACGGTTGCGGACTTGCTTGGTATTGAACCGAATGAACATTGGAATCCATCAATCATTAAGAAATAAAAATGAACCGAGTGTATGCTCGGTTTTTTGTTGTATCAAGTGGTCTTTCAATTACAAATGTAAGGATTATAGGCTATTGGATACTTTATCTATATGTTTTAAAATAATCTATATGTTACAGTGATTGCATAGCTAAAAGATAAAACACGCTGATCTAGCGTGTTGAGTTTTTAATAAATATAATCAACCGTAGCAGAAGCACTGCGTACCTTATGAATATAGGATTTTACTTTATGAACGTGATAGTCATTGCTTTGATAGCGTTCTAGATCCTCAGGACTATCCACCACCAATTCAAGAACGACATCATAAGAGCGTTCAGAGTGTAAATAGTCAATTCCTACTTGAAGCTCACGAATGAAATCAATATGTTCTTTCATAGATAAGAAAAGCTCTTTCACTGCTTCACAGGAGGCAGGACTATTATCTTTTAATTTTACAAATAATACGTGTTTTACCATTATTTATTCCTCCTTTTGCTTTTTTTTCAAAGCACAACTGTTTTTTGCTTGTTCGAAGTGAAATTGTGGAATGTGGCAATAGCCATTTGGATTCTTATCTAAATATTTTTGATGATATTCCTCGGCAAGATAAAAGCTTTGCAAAGGAAGAGCCTCTACCACAATCGCTGCTTCGTATTGCTTCTGTAATTCGTTCAATGTTTCGTGAATGATGAAGCAGTCAATGTTTGTTGTATAATAGATGCCGCTTCGATATTGTAGCCCTTCGTCGTTTCCTTGCTTATTGATGCTTGTCGGATCGATAATTGCAAAAAACATATTTAACAAATGACGCAGGGTAACTTGCTCGGGATCAAAGATCACATGCACACATTCCACAAAGCCACGGGTATTTTCACAGACCTCTTCATAGGTAGGTGCAGTTCCGCTTCCGTTAGCATAGCCGACTCTTGTGGATACTACCCCGGGAATTAAAGAAAAATATTTTTCAACGCCCCAAAAACAGCCACCGGCAAAATATATATCATGTCTTCGCATAGTATCAGCTCCGTTTCATTGGCAATTATAGCGACTTTCCTATGGAAACTCCAGCCATATACCTAGCTTTTTTTAGGTGGCTGAGGGTAGTGCTTTTTCAAGGAGGCTAAATTGTCGGTTCTTGTATGAGCCTTGATTCGCATAAGATTTTGTGCCAAGATCTTTTCATAAGAGCTGTTGATATTCGGCGTATAAAATTGTGCGTTTCTCAGCTTATTTGGAAGGTATTGGATTTTATCCCATAAATCTGAGCGATCATAGTCATAAAGATCTTCTTCCTTCATATTAACGGGAGTTAAACGCAAATATTCCGGTACACTGTAACTGCTTTTACGAATGGTGGATAGAGCGGCATCAATCGCAGCTTCACCGCTTTTGGATTTTGGTGATAAGCATAGATCAATGATCGCAACTGCTAAAGGAATTCTTCCTTCCGGAAATCCGACACGACGAGCGGCATCAATCGCCTGAACACAGCGTGCAACCGCAGCAGGATTGCCTAAGCCGATATCCTCATAGGCAGTAACCAAGAGCCTTCGCTCAATGCTGTCCATATCGTTAGCTTCAATCATGATACCCAAATAATAAAGAGCTGCATCGACATCACTGCCACGTATAGATTTTTGAAAGGCGCTTAAAACATCGTAATAGCCATCACCATCACGGTCCATGCTCATATTCGGAATAGAGGAATACTGCATAACCAAATCCTTGCTGATTATGCCATCACAGGCAATTGCACAAATTTCCAAGATATTTAAAGCATAGCGGATATCCCCATTGCAATGACGGGCAATAATGTCCAAAGCATCTTCCTCAATGTTTACTTCATTTTGTAATCCCTTTGGAGATTGTATGGCATTTCGTAAAGCCTGCTTAATATCTTCTTGCGTCAATGCCTTGACTTCGAATAAATGACAGCGGGAACGAATTGCAGGGTTAATGGCATGAAGGGGATTGGAGGTGGTTGCACCAATCATAATGATAGAGCCATCTTCGATATGAGGCAGCAGTAAATCCTGCTTATCCTTATTTAAACGATGCACCTCATCGACAATGACAACTAAGCCGGGAAAATATTTGGCTTCTTCAAAGATACGATCCAAATCCTTTTTGTTTCCGCTCACAGCATTGAATAGACGATAGGGCTTGTTTAAGGTATTGGCAAGCACCATAGCTAAGGTTGTTTTTCCGGTTCCGGGAGGACCGTAAAAAATCATAGAAAACAACATATTATTTTCTACGCACTTACGCAATACTTTTCCTTCTCCGATTAAATGCTGTTGACCGATGATCTCATCTAAGACACTTGGTCGCATCGAGAATGCTAGGGGTTCTACTCGTTTTTCCATAACTCTATTTTAGCATAATCCCTAACCGAAGAAAATAACATTGTGGTATATCCCCTATGGTATGCCGTAAATGGCTTACATAGAGCTATCTTTTTTCTTTACTACGATATATAGGCATGAAAGCACAACATTGCTTTATGGAATGATATTCTTCTCAAATAAGCAAACCTTTTTTTGACTTCGGGAATATGTGGATAACGAGTGAAAAGTAATGAATATTGGTAAGGAGTATGCTATCATTGTTTTATAAAATTGTCAGACAGCTTTTAAATTTTTTGTTTGTTGGAAAGGAGGAATTTTATGTTTGGTTTTAAAAAGAAGGAGAATAAGCCTTTATTGATAATGGGAACTGATGTTATAGAGATTATCAAGTCCGATTATGAGGAGGATATGGCGTTTGCACTTATTGAATTTTTATATGATGGGAAACAATATACAATAGGTTCTTGTGTGTTGCCTGCGAATGCTGAGGAATGCAAAGAAAATATATCTTTTGTCTTTCAGGATAGAGTATTTAAAAAATTTGATGAATTTCAATCTGCCGTTTTTATAGATGGCAAACATATTTCTCAATTGGATAAACCGATTGAAGTTATAAGAGCGGGAATTATCGATCATGAAGCATTGTTGAAATCACCATGGGGTGATAGACGATTAGTGGATAAAGCGATTAACAAATAGTTTGTCTTATTAGAAAGGAGCGGCTTATTATGGCACTGTTAATGTTTCGAACTTTTGGTATTATTCTTATCTTCGCGATTGTTTTGGTTATGTATCTTTTGCATAGAAAGAAAAACGGAAAATTTATTAAGCGAAAGGCTGTTAATGAGGAAGAAAAGCGTAAGTATCAAAAGTGGGAGAAAAGAATCAATGTCATAGTGATCGCAGGTTTGGTAGTGATGGGTGTTTTGGTAACAATTCCTTGCTGTTTAGATATTCCTTATTTGTTATCGAATAATCTGATTGAGGTTACAGGCGAGGTAACACAAGGTGCTATGACACAGGAGGGTTCAAGTAGTGAAAGAAGAATCCATGTGAGAGATGATCGAACAGGTGAGGAGCATTCCTTGAAATATTGGGGGAGTGGCAGTGATGTGGGAGAGCGGATAACCGTACGCTATTTGCCACATACGGAATATGGATATATTGTTGAATAATGGTAAGCATATAATCATGTATAGGATATGAAAAGAGCATCTGTTTTATGCGAACAGATGCTCAATTAGTATTTTCAGACCGATAAAAATAAGAATCGCTCCACCGAGAATACCGGCATATTTCTCTAACATATCACCTAAGCGATTGCCGATATACACACTGATAAAGCTTAGTACAAAGGTAGTGATGCCGATAATACTAACGGCGCTCATAATATCTACCTTTAAAAAGGCAAAGCTGATACCAACTGCTAAGGCATCAATGCTGGTAGCAATGCTTAATAATAAAATGGTTTTAAAATTCAAGACAGTGGCTTCTTCGTTTTCTTCCGGGTGTAGGGCTTCCTTAATCATGTGAAAGCCGATAATTCCAAGCAGCAAAAATGCAATCCAATGGTCGATCGAGGTAATAAAGTCTTGAAAATAGCTGCCTGCCCACCAACCGAGAAAGGGCATAAAGCCTTGAAAAAAACCAAAGGCTAAACCTAAAGAAAGGGCATAGCGAAATCGCTGTGATTTTTCCATCGTCATACCTTTAGCCATACTAACGCAAGATGCGTCCATCGCAAGACCGATACCTAATAATACCAAAGAAAGAAAATTCATTGCAGTACCTCCTAGGGAAAGGAATAAAAAAGACCTACATACGAAAACATCGTATGCAAGTCTCGTCATTTCATGCATAAGCCAGATTCAAATAAGAACCATTGTGTTGACTTAGCAGCTCCAAAGAGCCGACTACTCCCTTACATTGTCCTTATTCTAACAAACTTTTTAGTCTTTCGCAAGATGCAATGAGTTATTCCAATACAGCAGTATCAGCGGCATCGGTATAATCGGAGAAATCAGGGAAATCAATTTCCTGATCGGTATTGACCTTATCAAGAGCAAAGCTCATCGTAACGGTTGCACTTTCGGTTTCTTCTTTTAAGGTAGCACTTACTCCAAGGGTAAGCTCGGCTTTCTCAATGTGCTTATCCTTTAAAGTAACCACAACCTCTAGCTTACCAAGACGTACACTGTCTAATCCATTGGCTTTTGCCATTTCCTTTAGCTCGGACTGATCGATTTTCGTTGTATCAAATTCTAACGTAATGACATTGTCATCTAGGGAAGCCTTTTCCAAATATTCCTTCATTTCTTCCTTTGGAAGCTCGAAGGAATCCTTTTCAAGACTAATCTGTGGAGCAGTTTCGGAAGTGCCAAGCGATTGTTTTTGCTTGATCATATCCATCATGTTCATATATAAGGTATTATCCTTAAGATACATAGCCATGAACGGAATCTTTTCTCCCTCTGCCTCCATTTCCATTTCCATACTTAGCATCGGGTTTGCGGTTCTTAGATCATAAGCACCATGAATCGCAAATACACTTGCATTTGCTTGTTCCTCCGTAATATCCGGTGCATCTACCTTCATGTCGATATGGAATGTTGAAGACTTCATTTCAAGAAGATTGGCAATCGAAGTTTCCAAAGCATCTAATGCCTCATCTTCAATCTTTGAACCACAGGCAGTTAATCCAAATAGCAACGCAACACAGAAAACCAAACTTATCAACTTTTTCATCGTTGTTTCCTCCTTTTATGTATCATTTGTTAATATCATAGTAACATATCTTCCATAGTGTTGTAAACGCTTAACAACAGGATATGTAAGTTTATTAAGATAGGATTTTATAAGCAAAAGAAATTGATTTTTGATGTTGAATTATCCATGGTTTTATTTGCTTGTGATATACTATGAGTAGAAAGTCAAAAGTGTGAAAGGAGGTTGTCTATGAAAAAAGTCGCATTATTGGTATATGACGATTTTAGTCTGCGTGAGGTAGCGAATCTCATGTATTTATTTCGTTGGTCTTATGAGATACAAACAGTTACCTTTGCTTCTTCTAAAAAGACGGTAGTTTCGGAGGAGGGCATACAGGTTCAGCCGGAAAAAACATTCGAGGAATTTCATAAAGAGGAATATTGCTGTTTTATCATACCAGGCGGTGCGGAATTAGCCTATGCTTTTGCAGATGAGAAGCTTTTTCAATTCCTGCGTTCATTTAAGGGCGAGAAAGAATTCCCAATTGGTGCGATATGTGCAGGACCATTGTTTCTTTCTATGAGTGGCTTATTAAAAGGAAAGAAATTTGTAAATTCTATGGGTGATGATTTCAATGCACGCTTTCATGGGGTAGAATATGAAAATATTGTGTATGCACCTGTTGTGTGTGATGGAAATATCATTACAGCGCTAGGAGAAGCACCTCGTCGTTTTGCGATTGCAATGGCAAGGGCTTGTGGCTTTTCCTGTCGAGATGAGGCAATGAAGGAGCTTTCCGATGATTATTGCCCGGAAGATTTTATGTATAAACGAGATAAAGAGGATTTACTTTGCTTAGAAAATGAAATACTCCCTTGGTTTGAGGCAGAGTATCAAAGGATAAAAGGTCAGGAGGAATAACAGAATGTTTCGAATAGGACAATCAACAGATATTCATCAGCTAAAAGAAGGACGTAAAATGATTTTAGGCGGTGTGGAAATCGAACATGAAAAAGGTCCATATGGGCATAGCGATGCCGATGTTTTGGTTCATGCCATTGGTGAAAGTATTTTGGGAGCATTGGCATTGGGGGATTTAGGAAAGCATTTTCCGGATACCGATGATACCTATAAAGGTATGGATTCGATGAACATGCTAAAGGAAATTTATAATATGATGATTGCTAAAGGATATGTCATCGGAAATTTAGATGCTTTGATCATGATTGAACGACCGAAAATGGCACCGCATATTGCAACCATGCGAGCCAATATTGCACAGGCATTATGCTGTGATATCGAGCAGGTCAGTATCAAGGCAACACGAGGGGAAAAGATGGGTTTTGTCGGGCGTGAGGAAGGTGTTTTGGCACAGTGCATTTGCCTGTTACAAAAAAGTGAAAATGCGTGAGTGTTGTGATTGACAAATGAACCCAAGGAAACTATAATAAGAATGGTTCTTAATTTGGAAGGGTGATCCCATGCGAAAATCTTCAAAGCAACGCGATATGATTATGAATTACATGTATGGAGCATGTGAGCATGTCAGTGCGGAACAGATTTTCAAAGACTTAAACGCCAGTGGTCAGAAAATCAGTTTAGCAACCGTTTATCGCAATTTGAATATTCTTGTGGAAATGAATGAAATTAAAAAGATTGCCCATTCTAATGAAGGATATCGTTATGATATCACTTGCCGACCACATTATCATTTGCACTGTATCAAGTGTGATCGCATCGTGGATTTAGAGATTCCCTACGATGAGGAATTACAGAGAATGCTGATTGCTAAAAGCGGATTAGCTATTTCCAGTCATAGCGTTATGGCGGAAGGTGTATGTGAAAAATGTGCAGGTAAGAAAAAGTAAAAGATGGAGGAAAAGAAAATGGAATTAAAAGGAAGCAAAACAGAACAAAATTTGATGGCAGCATTCGCCGGTGAATCACAGGCAAGAAACAAATACACATACTATGCACAGATGGCTCGTGAAGAAGGTATGGAACAGATTGCAGATATCTTTGAAGAAACTGCACGTAATGAACAGGAACACGCAAAGCTTTGGTTCAAGGCTCTACATGGTGGAAAAGTTCCTACAACTGCAGTAAACCTAGAAGATGCAGCTGCTGGTGAAAACTACGAATGGACAGATATGTATAAGGGATTTGCAGAAACAGCAAAAGAAGAAGGTTTCACAGCAATCGCTTATCAGATGGAACAGGTTGCGAAAATCGAAAAAGCACACGAAGAACGCTACCTTGCTCTATTAGAAAATGTTAAGAGCGGTAAAGTATTTGAAAAAGCAGAAGCTACTACTTGGGTATGCGATATCTGCGGTTATCGTCATGAAGGTACATCAGCTCCTAAGGCTTGCCCTGTATGCGGATATTCAGGAGCTCACTTCGCTGAAGAAGCTAAAAACTACTAAGATGCAAAAAGCTGTGGTTGATAAAGAGCCACAGTTTTTTTAATCACGATGGTAAGATATAAATAAGAGGCAGGCTTTTAGAAGTTTACCTCTTTTAATCTGTCTTGCTGAATATGAGCAGATTATGATTGCTATGACCTAAAAAAGAAGGCTTTTCACATGTATGGAGATGATACTTCATGTATATTTCAAATTCCTGTTTGCTAAAACGATCTATACGCTCTCGCATCAGCTCCGCAAGTCCATCGGCAGCAAGATGCTTTTCTTTTCGCAAAGGGAATGTTTGGAATAAGGCTTCTATTTGTTGTTCATCATGAAAGATGAAAGGGTTGTTTTTCAGCTGTAAGCTTTCTTGGCAAAGCTCTTCACTCAATAAAAAGTTAGGAACGTGGAAGGTTTCACTGGCAATGACCATATCATGAGGGATATAGGAAAACATTAGAATACCTTGTTTTTTACATAGTCTACAACAGTTTGCGATAGCAGTAAACTGTTGTTGGTTATCTTCGATATGGTAAAGCGGACCAAGGCAAAGTACCATATCAAATACTTCATTCCATGCTTGTGGTAGGTCTAAGATATTTCCTTGTATAATCGTAATATCCGTGTCTTTTCTTTTCTTTGCTTTCATGATTTCGATATGTCGTTTTACCGGATCCATTGCGGTGATGTGAAATCCTTCCTCAGCTAACCTTAAAGAATATGCTCCACAGCCTGCACCGATTTCTAAAATACGCATAGAGGGCTTTGCATAGGTGTAAATATAATGTAATGTGGTTAAATATTCTACTTGACTAGCATATCCGTGAAACAGTCGTTCCTCCTCGTGAAAAGTATTATAAAGTTCATCTAAATTCATATCAGTTCCTCCATTAGTTACCATTATTGTATAGGAAAAACTGATAAAAAAGGAAATCTTGCAGATAGGATAAGAAAGCTAATTTAAAGCAGGAAAAAAGCTATAAGCTGCAAAGAAAAACAGCTTATAGCTTTAAATATTTCATGTAAAACAGTAAATCCTTATAATTTCTTGTTTCGGTAATTAAAAGCTGTAATTCATGTAGAAATACTACTTGAAATTCCACTGCTAGAGCAGAAAGAATAGGCAAGCAGGTTTTCATTAGATATTGTTGAGCAATTTTGGGTTCTACATGAGGTAACAATTCATAAAACCTCCATAGAGCTTGTAGCTGTTTACTGCAATCGTTTACCTGATAGTTGTTCGAAAGTATTGCATCAATGGGTTTGTTTTGTAAGCGTTGGTTGTGGATATACCAAAATAAGAAGGGAAGCAGGGCATGCTTACGTTCCTTTAGAAAGGTTTGCAAGTAACGCTCCTCTGTTTTGTAATCTTTCTTTTTATGATAAACAATGGATAAATTAAAATAATAGGTAATTCTTCGTTCCATTGGTATGTTATGCTCGTTTAACAGTTGTTCGCAGGTAAACTGTAAAGTATCAAATTCCGGAACATTGATATCGGCACTGATTAAGCATAACCAATGATTAATATCGAATAGAGCTGTCCAATTCTTATCCTTCCAAGCCAGCTTTTTGAATTTTTGCAGTTGTTTCCAAGCGAGCAGATCGTTATGTTCAATATTGGTTTGATGCAAAGCAAAGGTGATGCAGTTTCTTACAGAATCGGGGTGTGCAAGCATTGGAAATTGTTTCAGTAAATGGTGAAGCTTTTGTGAATCATGAGGAAAATTATACTGATAGGAATATAAAACGGTTGCAAGAATGGATTGTATGGTATTTGGGAAAGCCAAATAAAAGGATAAGAGCCAATCATATTCTTGTGCAGAAAGTTCAATCTCATTGTTTAAATTTCGTTGTAGAATTTGACAACAGGTAATCATGGCAGCTTCCCAGCTGTATCGTTGATAAGGAGTTAGCATTTGAATAAGTTTTTTATAACAGGCTTCACATAAAACTTTGTCATAGGTATTCCAACCATGAAACAGTTTGGATAATAGCGGCTCTAACTTAGAATCTAAATCGCACTCGTAGTTATATTGTATATGGAGAATAGCAAAGAGCAGGTCATAATTTTCCATATCCTGTAAGACTTTGCCATTTTCCAAAGCAATATAACTTCTTATCGAGATTGCATGATTTGTTTTTTCAATCAAACGCTTTTGTGTCATACCAAGCGCTATTCTTTTTTGTCGGATTAGATAGCCATAGCGTTGTCTGTGTGTTTTGCATATATCTAATAGCATAAGCATTCTCCCTTAAGTAGTGTTCGTATTCATATAGCATAGAAACTATATAGGACAAACAAAAAGAGTGATTACCGCCTGTTTATAGGAATCACTCTTTCATGTTGTTATGCGTGTATGAAATGCTTTCCCATATATACACCTAGTAGGCATAATAGCACAGAGGTAAGGATATAAGCAATTCCTGTTTGTATTTTATGCTGTTCCAGCAATGTGAGAGCTTCTAAAGAAAAGGTGGAGAAGGTCGTAAAGCCTCCGCATACTCCACTCTTTAGCAGCAATAAGCAGTGATCGGATAAAAGCGTTTGCTTTGTGGCAAGTGCCGCAAGCATACCGATTGCCAAAGCTCCGATAAAGTTAATGAGCAGTGTTATATAAGGAAAATCGTATTTTATCGGAATCAAGGTTATTCCATAGCGCAGCATTGCACCGATGGCACCTCCTAGTCCAACGAGTAAAAATTCTATCATAGATATTTCTCCTACTATTGTACAGTATATTTATGATTAGGTTAAAAATCATTATCGAGGAAGGGTGCGTTTGTTCCTTCGATAATGTAGGAAGTATCCAAGCGTACAGCCGATGATGGCAGGTAGCAGCCAACCTAAACCAACAGAGAACAGCGGCATATTTTTCATAAGATCGGAAAAGAACGGAATATTGATATGGGCGGTTTTCATGCCGTCCATAAAGGAAAACGGTAAAACAAAGAGCATTCCGCATTTCATGGTATTGGCTGTATGTTCCTTTAAATAAGGGGTAAACAAGGAAACAAGTGCCAGAATCGTAACGATCGGATAAATTGTTACCAAGAGTGGTTGAACAACGATAATTAACTGATTTAAACCGACATTGGCAATGATAAAGGAGAATAAGCAAACACCGATGAGAGTTGGCAAATAGCTTAGCTTTGGATATTCATTGCATAGATAATCGGAAAAGGAAGTAGATAAACCAATGGAGGTGGTTAGGCAGGCTAAGGTAACGGTTAAGGCTAAAATCAAATTACCGGTTTTGCCGAATAGGGTGTTTGTTACATAGGTCAATAGATTACCACCGTTAGCAAAAAGCTCCATGGAGGAGGTTTGAATGCCGATGATTAGTAAGATCGTATATACGGCAATGAGTAAAACAGCAGCAATCGAAGTACAGATAATCGTATATTTTACAACCTGTTTATGTTCGCTGATTTGAAATGCTTTTAAGGAATGAACGATCAAAATGGCAAATACCAAGCCGGCAAAGCCATCAAGTGCCAAGTAGCCTTCAATGACTCCCTTAAAAAACGGAATGTTTTGATAATCACCACGAGGGACACCGACCTCGCCTAGTGGGGATACGATGACACCGATAAAGAGTGTAAGGATACATAGTAATAAAATCGGGGTTAAAACCTTACCGACAATATCCACAACCTTTCCTTTTCGCAATGATAAAAGTAATGTAATTCCGAAAAAAGCAAAGGTAAATAAGAATGATGCAAGCTTTGGATCGAAGCCATCAAGGAAAGGTATGATGCCGATTTCAAAGGAAACACTCCCACATCTTGGCAATGCGAACAAAGGACCGATACAAAGATATACCGTTAAGGATAGGATTTTCGCAAAGCGTGGAGATATGCGTGAGGCTAGTTCATACATACTGGTACCGGCAAGTACGACCGCTAAAACACCGGCAACCGCAATACCGACATCACTTAAAACAAAGCCTAGCAAAGCGATTGGTGCATTGGTTCCTGCCTGTTGTCCCATGGAAGGTGGGAAGATCATATTTCCGGCACCGAAAAAGATAGCAAAAATCATGCAGGACATACCTGCGATTTGTGATAATGATAGTTTTTTCATAAGTCTGTTCTCCTTTTTAAATATTTGTTGTGATATGATGAGTAAAAAGAGAATCGCAGACTCGATAAACGAAAGCATAAGAAAAAATCATAATGTGAATAATGACGTTTTGATGCTTGCGATACATGACTTTTTCCATACGTTTCCCTCTTTTTGATATTTTAACATACGAATATCCATAATGAAAGAATAATTTATTTATTTTTCATGTTTGCAATTATCCTTTCAGAAAGAATGTGAAAACAGCCGAGGTGTATCGGCTGTTGGTAAGTATTTTATAGTTATGTGTTTCTTGCCTTCTAAACAGTTGCGAGAATATCTTTAAGAACTAACATAGAGTTTAGTTTATTATAGCCATAAGTTTTTTCCAACTGTAAGAATAGGGAAAGAATTTGAGAGGCATAATAGGGAATATCCACCTCTTTTTGATATTCGTTAAGAATCGGATATTTCTTGCGCCAAAGCTTTGTCCAATCTATTTTGTTTGTTAATTCTTCGCTTGTGCGCTCAATAATATCCTGTAATTCCTGAACATCACTGTCAAATGTGATAAGCTCATCTAGGGAAATACCGTAGATTGTTGCTAGGGTTTTGGCTTGGCAAATATCAGGTAGAGTTTCGCAGGTTTCCCATTTAGAAATCGTTTGACGACTGACACCGAGTTTCTCTGCCACACTTTCTTGTGAAAGACCTTTGCGCTTACGTGCCATCATTAAATGATTGCCGATATTCATCACGTTTCCTCCTTTTCAATGCCTTTTTATTGTATCGAAAAACAAGAAGAAATACCACCAAGAAAGGCTTGCAATTCAGCCCGTAATTTTGACATAAAAAAAGCGTTAATGCTATCGGTTTGATTTGGGGGAAGAAATCTGATTTACTCATATTTATGTGGGGGAAGAAAGAGTAAATTAGAAGGGATAGCATTAACACCTTTAGTGTATCGTAAACGGGCGAGGAAATCAATAATTTGTAGCTATTTCTATGCAAATAAATACATGAAAAGGCATACGAAAGTGTTTTAAAGCGATAGAAGCTCCTCTAAGGAATGTTTACGGTAATCGAAAATCACCTGTTTGACCTGTGGAAAAGATTGGTAATTCAAGGATTTATTGCTGCCGCTAACGGCAATCAGTTTTGCCGGATTACATTTTATAGCGCTTTGAATACCGGAAAGAGAATCCTCGAAAATCAAACAATCCTCAAGCTTTACGCCGATTGCCTGCGCTGCCTTTTGATACATGGTCGTTTTATCGGCATGTGTACCGTCATCATAAATGATTTTTGCCGGATCGAAAAAACGATCCAATTGAAAATGCTCCACAAAAAAATCAATATTAGGCTTGATGGAGGCAGAAGCAATCGTCATTAAGATACCCTGCTGCTTAGCTTCCTCTAAAAGCTCTTCCAAGCCGAAAACCAAATGATAATCCTTTCCCTCACTACGACATACCTCACGATACATCGCCTCCTTTTCCGATGACAGCTTTTCACTTTCGGATTCACTCATATCACCGAGAATAAGCTGAATGATTTGTTTGTTGGGGCGACCGTGTGCCTGTTCCATTTCTTCACTTGCGACCGGTTTGCCGCGATATTTCATACTGAAATGATCCCATGCCTGCTTATGTTCTTTATCATCAAAAACCATTGTTCCGTTAAAATCAAATAAGATTGCTTTAGCTTTCTTCATAAATGTCCTCCCTTTTGTTATAATTATATTACTTTTTGATGAATGCACAAGCAAAATGATAAAATTTAGGTATTGTTTTTAAGAGTAAGGAAAAGCATACAGCCATCTTGATAGGAGAAAGGATCGTTTTTATGGAAAAAGAAACATTGTTTTGCAGCTTATCACTGCTATCCTATTTCGATTATGATACAACCGATGTGAGCGTAGAGGTCATGCTTGAGGAAATCGTAAACGATCAACAGCTGCGATTGGATTATGCCGCAATGCCGGAATTTGAAGGTAATATCAAAATGTTGGAGGAGCTAAATGGCAGCGATTATCGTGATATTCGCGTGAAGTTATGTAGAAACGATAATGCAAACAGCGGTGTAGTTTTTTATGTGTTCACAGATGCCCAATACGATTATTATGTATTTCGAGGAAGTGAAGGCTTGGATAGTGTCAATCATCGCACCGGCTGGCAGGATTGGGCAGACAATGTTCGAATGTTTCGTGATGAGCCGACACTTCAACAGCTAATTGCTCTGCATGAGTTTTACAAGATAGAAAAAAAGCGGCCGTTTTATTTAGCCGGTCATTCCAAGGGAGGAAATCTGGCACTGTTTATCGCCTTAGCGATGCGAGAGGATCTTATGGACTTGCTTGCCGGAGTATATACTTACAATGCTCCCGGTATTACCAAAAGTATGATGAAGCTATATGCACAGCGAGCAAATGATGCAAGTTTTCAAGCTTTACTTCATATTTATGAAAACGAAAATGATACGGTATCCTCTTTTTTTGAACATTTAGTACCACCCTGCTATTATCAATCAAGCCTTTCCTGTACGAATTTTACACAGCTGTATCACAATCACAACTTGTATGCGATTCGCTTTGAAAATGGAAGGCTGGTGCCGACAGCGAATAAAAGTGCCGTACCTCGCTTGGTGCATATCTTTTTATACAACTTTTTTGCCGGCTTGAAAAAGGAGAAACTGGAAAAAATCCTCGCGGTTTGTGATGATTATTTTAACAGCAATCTTTCCATGCAGGAGTTATACAAGGTCATGATTTATCACATCAGCAATTATATTTCCTTGTTTGATGATATCGGCTATGACGAAATAAAGACGATTACCTTTCAGGATTTGATAGAGCGAAGGAAAACACGCCACCTTAGTGAAAAGTTGGCAGAGGATATCGGACGTTTGCACATTCAAGAGCTGACACAACGTTTTGTTGATGGCTATGAGGCAATGATGAAAGGAAAGGCCGGAGAGCTTCAGCAGTTTATTCGTGAAAACAATCAAAAAATCATACAAATGATTCAGTCGATTCATCAAGGTAAGGAAGAACAAGCGGAAGCAAACGAGGACACACTTGCATAATGAGGCTATCTATTGTATTCTAATAGTAGAATATTAAAACGATGTATAGAAAAGAGGGAAACTATGCCTTTAAAACATGCGATTTTAGGACTGTTGAATTATGCCGATATGTCCGGTTATGATATTGATCGCTTCTTTAAAAGCTCGATTGCTTTTTATTGGCATGCGCAAACATCACAGATTTATAAGGAACTAAACAATTTAACTGCCAATCATTATGTGGAAAGCGATATTGTTTATCAAAGCGATAAGCCGAATAAAAAGCTGTTTCATATTACCGATGAGGGGAAGGTGGAGCTGCATCGCTGGCTTGCCGATGCCAACATTGATGATATTATGAAATATAAAAATCCTTTGTTGATCAAGATTTTCTTTTCCGGAAATTTAGGGATTGATCAAACGATGCGCCTATTGGAGAAATATATTCAAAGTTGTGCGCAGATTATCGAGGATATGAATGCCGATATTAACAAGATTTCGGAATTTGAAGCACAAATCGAGCAAAAAGATGAATCGTTCTTTTGGAGCATGACGATGACCTATGGCTTTATGTATTATCAAAATGAGATCAAATGGGCGAATTGGTGTATTGATAAGCTGAAGGAAAGAATTTCATAAAAGCTTAAAAACATTGAATTATAAAGGATTGAAAGCGGTTTTGAAAAGAAAGTGAAATCGCTTTTGTGATTTCTTTGACTATCTATATAAAAGTGCTATAATAAGCCCATAAATGATAAGGAGGAGAATCCCATGGCAAAATTGGAAATGCAGGATTACATAAACTGTTTACAGGCTAAAAAACAGGAAGCGCATGACAAGCAGTGGTTGTATATTGAGGTAAATGCGAAGGATTTATTGGAAGAATGTGAGCCGGGTGTGAAAAACCAAAATGTTTGTTGCAAGGCGATGCTTGATGCAATGCTTGAGGGAGATGGCTTTATCGTGGAGCCTAAAAATAAGAGCAAATGTGCAGCTAGTTTAACGATTCGCTATTATGTAGATAATCTAAGTCCGGAGCGTAGAAAATACTCAGAAGTAAAATAAACAAAAGACCTGTTTGGCCAATGTCATTAAGTTAAGGTAACATTGCACAAAAGATAGTTCTATTTATGTTAAATTAAGGACAGACATGATTCTATGTTCTGTTCTTTTTGCTTTATCCTAGATATTTTAGCTTTTTATCTTATTTTTGACGCACTTTAAAAGAACCTGTGAAATAGGCTCGAAAAAAATTGCGATATCTAAAAATTATGTTAGAATAACTTTGTCAACTTGTTCTATTATTTAACGCTTTTGGTGATTGTCGTTTTATAGAACGTTGAACGTTTCTATCTGGCCTTGATGGGGTCAGATATTTTTTTATGTTTCTAATCAGGATGTATTCTTTTATTTGATTACGAAAATAGTTTCTTATATTGGTTAATGCCGATCTTACATTGATATTGTATATATACTTTGTTTTTTTAAGCTTTATCTTCTTTTTTATATTTTGAATGATCAAATTTGCATAGTTATAAAATAAAATTGATGCATATATTTCCTGCTGTATATGCTGTCTTTTTTTACAATGGAAATAAAGCATACCAACTGCATGTTTGAGATAATAGAATGCAGTTTCTTCATTCCATCTAAGATGGTAAAGATCTTTGAAATCACTTAGTCCAAATTCATTTTCATCAAGATTAGTAACCAATGTTTCATATTTATCATCAGCTATTTTAAATCTTACAATTCTAAAACTGAGATTGTAGAAACGATTACAGGCATCAAGATAATCAAAAACAGAAGTTGAAGGAACAAATACAAATTGATTGTTTTCATTTTTCTTGACTTCATTTGTTTGGAGATTTGTAAGGGTACGAGTAACAGTAATATCAAACGTTTCATCAGGCAGAGATATAGATGTCATAATCCCACTTCTAGTATCGATATCCTTAACTCTAAATACAAATTTTTGATTATTTTCAATACAATGAGCTATAAGATTATAACTTTCATAGCCTCTGTCAGCTGTAATAATCGAATTCTCAGGATAATTGCGGTGATTGATAAAATCAATCCGTGCGCTTTTTTCACTTTTTTTGGTTGGAAGATCAATTCTTGATTCCCAAAATACATGATTGATACAGTCATATAAGGCATTCAGATGATATTGGCAAACAATAGAATCTTGACCGTAAGAAATTTGAGTATCATCATGCCAAAAAGGCAGGTTAATATCAGAACCATCCTGTGCAAGGATATAGTAACCATTCAATGTAGACAAATTATCAATAGAAGAAAGAAATCTTCTGTTGATAGATTTAAAAATTTCAGGATATAACAGATCACGACGTTGAGAAACAGCAGATATTGATGGAATATCAATATTGGAAGAAGTAAAATAATCAGAAACTTCACCTGATAAAGAATGAGCCTGCAACCCAAGAATGAATTTAATAAGGGTTTTAGGAGTGAGGATACGACTTCTGGTAAAATTAGAAGTCGGATCGACACAAAAACATTTGATTGAATCCACTGTAGAATCAA